>JAEEGF011399813.1_pt1 | contig 38856 bp, 24 predicted proteins | sample 9134171 | NCBI WGS metagenome assembly JAEEGF01 (sample SAMN16246542, study PRJNA631951) | gut metagenome | biome: gut microbiome; feature: rumen; material: AP-attached | host: Bos | place: Iran: Karaj | collected 2018-10 | reverse complement strand
GCAGGTATATGGAGTACGGACAAAAGATGAAGTCATTAAGTGTTGACCTGGAAATGTAATCAATCATTCAGGTAAGGCTTTTGTTGCACAAACCGCAGCCACTCCTTGTTTGTTATGGCAAGTTTAACCTTTCCAAGGTCTTCTGCCTCTTTTATCTGCTGAGCAATCCATAATCCTTTACGAGCTATGTTATAGGCACCGTTAGCGTCTGCGTTTTCAGGTAAGCTCTTATCGCATAGTCTGCTATCATAGAACTTTCCGTCCTCATTTGCTATAGGAGATATCATATAGTCTATGTCAGTGCCAGTCTCGCTGTTTCGCATCTGGAGTGTAAGTTTCAAAAGATGTAGCAGGCAAGTATGGAACTCTTTGCTTGACTGCTGTGTTATTGCATCTTTCAGATTGCTGTTTAACGGTATGTTATATTTATCGAACAATGCTTTCCATTCTTCTGTGAGATTTATCTTTCGGCTGTCCCAATTTGCATTCTTCTCAGGATTGCGGAAAGTTTCTATACGGGTGCCATAGGTGCATAATGTCCAATCTGTTTTTGTACCTTCTGCTTTCTTTGTGAATTTATTGTAATCAAACTTTAATTCAAACCAGTCTTTTTCTTCATTGTACTTGATGATGTCAAAGTCATTGAAGAACTTCTGTGATTTAGCTACACTTTCATAACGTGTGTCAAGTAGGTTTACAAAACCTGTAACAGGGTCTATCTTACTTGTGTTCCATGCTGGGACGTAGAAAATGAAGCCGCTTTGTTTTCCCATCTTTTGGAAACTGTCAAACTTGCTGGCTAACTGATATGCACGCAGAAGTCCGCCATCTTCTGTAGGTTCTGTCTTCTTGTCAACATAGTAGTTGAGTTTGTCAATGAGCGCTTTTTCGAATTGTTGGTAAACAGAACTTTCAACCTTTTGTCTGCTTCGCTTGAATCCCATGTTTAGGTCTTCAAGTATGACAAGGGCATTATACTTTACGATTAACTGAGAGATTTTGTGAATAACCTGACTGAGGTAACCCTGTTTGAGTTCTTTAATACCTTCTATCGTTTGCCAGCTGGTGCGCTCTTCTTGACGTTTTTTGTCACGCTCCTGCAATAAGTGATGATAGTCTGTATGGTATTTGTTGCCTTTGTATTCATTCACTATTTCATTTAGAGAGTATTGCTCGACAATCTCTCCTTTGCTGTTAATCACACATAGATACAGCAAATGGCGTTCACCTCTATCTATGCCGATGAAGTGCATGTCTTTTGAATCCTTTATGTGTTCGCGGACATCTATGTTTATTTTTCCATCTCCACCACTCTTGAAATTAATGGTTATGGGGACATGGAACTGGAATTTATCTAATGTGTATCGTTTGTCTTTTATAAGGTCATACTTGAAAGTGCTTTGCTTCCTTTTATTTAACACATTCTTGTTGTCAATCGGTTTGTTAGCAGGATGGGTAGGTCTTGCCACGCTAATACTCTTTTTGCGGAAGAATATTTCAGCCTGTCCATTAAGTTTATATACCACATCTTTGAGGTTGCGCTCGTCAAAAAGCATTTTCCAGTATAGCGTGTGCATGTTTGGAGTACCCTTGCTGTATTCAGAAAAATCCTTGTTGTAAATCTGGAACAGGTACATTTTATCTTCTTCCACAAGCTTGTTGATGTACTCTACTGACACTTTCTTGTATGAAAGGTTATATAGCAACAGATTGACCGCACCATAGAAAGAACTCAGGTCTGTATATTTTGCCCAATCCTTTTCAATGGATGACAAATCATAAATGGCTGTACTCTTATATGCTCTCAAGAATTGCATACAAAATTCTTTCCACAGATTCACCGCGTGTTCGTAGCCAGCCCTGTCATTGGTAGAGCGTAAATATTCTATCTGGAATTTCTTTACACCATTGTATAAAACATTATTCAGTTCAAATATCTCCTTTGTAATCTCTACTGGCGCATTAAATGACTTCTTGTCAAAAAGGGTATATGACTCGCTGCTGTTTTCAAAATGTTGCTTGACGGCCTTCATCTGTGTAGTACACTTAGGAACCATCGTTGTGATATCCTTAAAGAATTTATACACCACCTTATCGTAGCATTCTCCGTTTGACGGCATAGGCTTGTCAACTTTAAGAATGTTGCGATGCTCTTTCTTAACTATGCCAAGATAATAGAGACCATCCTTGAGCAATATTATAGCGGCATTGTTTTCTTCTTTGTTCTCATCCCATCCGTCAAGCAACTGGGCGTTCTCGAAATTCACCTTTATCTTGTCTGTAGAATAAGGCTTGTGCGTTGCATAATTCCGAACCTTGTTGTAAAGTGGTGTTATTTCATCAATAATGCCCCATAGCTGCATAAGCTCACCGTAGAATTTCTCATCTTTCTCTGCTTCGTTTCCTTTGCCTAACAACGGTTTGATAAATCTTTGCAATGCCTTGAAAGCATCGAGCAAGTTCTTCAACTGCATTACAGTCAGTTTGTCTTGTGAAAGATTCTTCTCTTTTGGATATTCAATATCAAAGAGAGGTTTCAGCTGATTGTAATACATACTGATTTCCGTAGTGATGCTTGATGTTTGTTTGTCAGGGGTGTTTACAGCACCGAGTGAAGCAAAATATGTCGATATGTCTGCATTGTTCAATTCGCTTAAACAATTGTTGATATATGCAATGGAAAAACTTCTCTCCTGTTTTATTAACTTAGAAATTCTCTCAGAATATTTTTCTTCATCGTCTTTTTGCTTTTTGGGATATCTCTTTCTGAAATCCTGTTCAATGGCATTAGGTATTATACCCCAGTTTCCAAACACTTTCTGAGAGATGTCTGTTAGTGAGAGGTCATTAGGTATATATATCTTTGATAAATCATAATTTGCTATTCCCGTAAGTAGCACCTTAACCATTTCCTCAACATTGGCGAAGTATTCCTCACAGTATTCATTTACGGCCTCAAGAACATCCCCACCAGTCTTGAATTCCTCTTGCAGCCATGATAGTTGTTCTCTGTCGCTCAGTATTTGTTTGAACAAAGGTTTCAGCTTTGGCAGACTTGCCCTTTTGTCATCCAGTTGTTGGTTGTATAGATTTATATATTCATTTAATCCCTGAACCTTTGTTCCGTCTTCAAGTGTCTTACCACCAATAATACCGTTGTACACCTCTATCTGTTTTTGGGTAAGAACAATATTGTAGTAGTCAAGGTCAAACATCTCATTTATATTATACACATTGAGACATTCTTCAAAGTCCTTGTATAATGTTGAGAGGTTGGCAGCAACGGATGTTTCAGCCACCTTTTTGAAAACGGCTATATTGTCAATGAACTTAGGAAGGTTTTCATGTATTAATCTGTATGCGATAGCCGTTGACTTGGCCTCGTCAGAATACATATTCTTTCTGTTCTCGTGGAAGCCGGTAAAATAACTTGTGAATCCTTGGAATTCACTAACAAGAATTTTTTCATCGTCATTTTCCAATACGACATTCAAATCCTTATTTATAAGTTCTTTCTTGTCAATGCGTTTGAATCTCTCATCCTTTTTCAAAGCTTCCGCAATGGATTTGCGCAATTTGTCTTGTATTGCGTCAAACTCTTTTATGTCTTTCTCTGTCTTTACTTGTTGGATATAAAGACTGTAATATGCTTTAAGTAAGGCAGAGTCAAGTTTGAAATCTCCAAGAACTGATTCTATAAAATGTTTATGATAACGGTCAATAAGCTTTTTGACCTTTTTATAGCTGTCAGCCCTGTGGTTGTCTTTGTCAATGGATCCATTGTTGTTAATGTTATCAAGCGTCTTGCCTATAGGCTTCAGCTCAAAACGTAAGGTTTTGTCCATGTGATACAGACCTATGAATTTCTCTAAATTGTCTTTCATAAATATATAATTTTTAGAGTTGGCTTATATTTAGTTCTATGTGTTATTGAAATCATTCTACTGCGTTGTCTTTATTGTCGCCGATAAACAACAGGATGATGATGGTAAGGATAGGGGATGCTATCCAACTCAACAGAATCCATAACACTACATTCCTGTGTCGTTTCTGTGCCATCATCGCTGCAACCAAGTACAGGGCTACGTATGCTCCAATAATAAATATTATTATGGCTAATAATGTGAGGGGAAAAAATGGTGAGACTTCGTCATCAGTGCTTACGGCACCATCGGAATTGGCTTTTTCGATGGCGTCATCATCCACGTTGTAGTCTTTCAGCTTAAACTCTATCTTGAAGGCAGGGTGGTCACTGAATTCGTCCTCGGTTTTGTAGTAATGGTAGTTGCGGCCGTGTTCATAGGCTGGAATGTCAATTTTCTTTGTCATGCCCGGTAATATCTGTACTTCGCTTGTGAACTCCTCGTAGTCAAGTGGGTTGTCAGACATATCAAGGTATGTTATCTGATATACTACATTGCGGATTTCCTCGTTGGTGTTATTTTTCAAAGCCAAGGTGCCGTTGATGTCAAGCCATCTTTGTTCGTAAGATACCATCGTGACATCTTCTTTGAGGTTCTTTGCGACAGTGATTGCTGGCATGATAAAGAGCATGCCTACCAATGCGATTATAAGTTTTTTTGTTGCCATAGTTGTGTATGTTTTTTCTATTATTAGTTGTTATATTCTGTCTTCATTCTCTCCATCAGCAGTTGGTGCCTGTCGGCTACTTCGTTTATGGGGTAGCAGCCCCAACCTTCTTCCATGTGGTTCTTGTTTATCTTGTTAGTGTACCAATTGTTGTATGCGGAGTCAGAGATTATGGCAAGGTCGTGGGCCCGGTGCACTGCCCCCGAGATACTGATGCCATAGAGGTTGCGGATGCTTATGAGCTCGTTTAGCGTGATGTTTTTTCTGCTTGCGCCGAGACGGCGTGTCATAGTCTCCCTTGGCATGAGCATGGCGCTGGCAAAACATTCGCACATCCGTTCCTCGTCAATAGGCTTGATGGTAACAGAACCGTATGGGTGGTCTATGACTCTTTCGTTAGTGTCAGCAGGTTGAAGGCAGAACAGAAGGTGCGCCAGCTCATGGAGGGCAGTGAAGCGTTTGCGCTCGTTGGTGTTCTCGTTGGTGTTGATGATAATCACCGGGATTTCATTGTTTACCATCGTTGACGTGCCTACCAGTCCTTTGCAGTCTATCGGCAGTTCTATTATCATTATGCCGTTTTCCTGCAGCAGTTCATAGACGGAAAGGATGGGCTGGCGTCCCACCTGCCATAGCTGCCGCAGCATGGCTGCAGCGTTTTCAGCATCGTCATAAGAGGAAAGGGTGCGGTTGGAGAAAGGGTTTACAAACTTCGTCGGGGGTAAGTTTAGTGCGTTCTCTATGTCGCAATACTCTTCTATCTTTGTTTTCAGTTGCGCCTCTATCTGTTTCGTTTTATGTGCTGGTGCGCCTCCCTTAATGCGGAAGTCAAAGTCTCTTATTGTTTGTTCCTTTGAATAGAAGTAGGAGACGGGCACTTTGCAAGCCTGTGCTATTTGGCAGAGCATGTCTTGTGAAGGGGCGAACACGCCTCGCTCTATCTTTGAGATGGACATCTTGCTTATGGTGCTGCCCATCTTTTCGACGAGTTTGTCCATAGACAGGCCTTGCGCCTGTCTTGCCATACGTATTCTATGTGGTATGATGTTGCTCATGGTTACAAATTTAGCAAACTTATTTTATTTGTAAACCTATTCTGTGAATGTTTTAACATTATTTATATATTGCAAAAAGTAGTAGCTATATTCATTTATTTACACCATCTTCGCTTGCCGATGTGGATTTGTTATAGCGGTGCAGAAGCGAGGTGTCAAAATGGTATAAGAATATTGTTTTTTTGTTAGCAAAGTGTCAGATTGTGGTTTGAGGGGGTGTGAGTTGAAATAGAGTGGGGAAGTGTCCTTTTTGCTTTTATACTGTGATATTTTGCACTTTTTGCGCATAGGGAGGTCCTGTTTGTAAATATTCGGTGTATTTGTATTCTTGAAAAATCAAAGTGTTAGCAAAAGTGCGATTTTTGTGACATTTTGTTTTCTTTTTGTAATGTTGCGAGATGGTTTTGTTGACAAAATGTAAATCTGGGTAACTTAATGGAAATAAAATGACATAAAAGTATTGCAAAAACTTTCTTTTTGTAATAACTTTGCATCAGAAAACAAACAGAGTGGTATAATTATGTATATAATTGTGTCATTTTGATAATTAATACCGGTATTCAGATAACATTATTATTAATAAGCCAAAAAGAGAAAGGAACCAAAGGTATGAAAAAAATTGAGGCGATAATCCGCAAGACCAAGTTTGAGGAAGTGAAGGAGGCTTTGCTGGGGTCGGACATTGACTGGTTTGAGTATCATGATGTGCACGGCATAGGACAGAGTCGTCAGGAGAGGGTGTACCGCGGTGTGCAGTACAGCACTGACGTGATAGAGCGTGTGGCGCTGACCATCGTTTGTCGTGAGCAATTTGTAGAGCCTACGATAGGAGTGATAATGAAGGTGGCACACACCGGCAAGGTGGGTGATGGTCGTATATTCCTTAGTGATGTGATAGACTGCTATTCTATACGTACAGGAGACCACGGTGACACGGTACTGGCGGACAAGAAGTAAAACCCCACCCCGTCCCTCCCAAGGGGAGGGGGCGAAGACGACCACAGATTGCACTGATGGACACGGATTTTTGAACAACGGATTAAGACGGATGACGCTAATACGACCACAGATTGTACTGATGGACACGGATTATTTTGGATAACGGATTAAGACGGATGACACTGATACGACCACAGATGACACTGATGGACACGGATTTTTGAACAACGGATTAAGACGGATGACACGGATTTCACTAATTATTCTTTAGAAAGAGAATCTGATGTAACCGGAGAATTCGGTACTTCGGGACTAAGACGAAAGAGTAAGACGAAAACTAAAATGATTAAGATTATGATTACAGATATTTTGATGACGGCCGCGCCTGTGACGGCTGTGGCCGAGGAGGCCAAAGACTATGTAAACGGACTGGACACGCTGTGGGTGTTGCTGGGAGCGATGCTGGTGTTCTGGATGCAGCCGGGCTTTGCCCTTGTGGAGGCTGGAATGACACGTTCCAAGAATACTGCTAACATATTGATGAAGAACTTCTGTGACTTTATGTGTGGCTCGGTGCTATACTGGGTATTGGGATTCTCAATAATGTATGGCGCAGGCACAAGCCTCTTCGGTTGGGAAGGCTTCGGCTTTATCGGTACCGACTCTAACGTGCCGGCAGAGTGTACGTTTATCTTCCAGACGGTATTCTGCGCTACGGCAGCTACGATAGTGTCAGGTGCTATGGCAGAGCGTACAAAGTTCTCTATGTATTTTGTCTATTCCATGCTGATATCTGCCTTTGTGTATCCTATAGAGGGCCACTGGTCATGGGGCGGAGGCTGGCTTTCTGAGCTTGGCTTCCATGACTTCGCCGGTTCTACGGTGGTACACCTGTGTGGCGGTGCGCTGGCACTTGCCGGTGCCATGGTGCTGGGTCCACGTATTGGTAAGTATGACAAGAACGGCAACAGCCGCGCCATACCAGGTCACAACCTTGCACTGTGTGCGTTGGGTGTGTTCTGCCTGTGGGTAGGATGGTTTGGCTTCAACCCTTGTTCTACTGTGGCTGCTACTGGTTATGCTAACGCAGTGAGCATGAGTCATGTATTTGTTACAACCAACATGGCTGCTGCTACAGGTGGACTGGCAGCGTTGGTATATACCTGGCTTGTTGACGGCAAACCTTCACTGTCAATGGTATGTAACGGTGTGCTGGCAGGTCTGGTGGGCATCACAGCTGGATGTGACTGCGTGAGCATCGGCGCTTCTGCTATCATCGGTGCTGTGGTAAGCATAGTAATGTGTCTGTCTGTTGCATTCATTGATAAGAAATGTAAGATTGACGACCCTGTAGGTGCTGTGTCAGTACATGGTGTTGGCGGTCTGCTCGGTACAGTCCTTTGCGGTGTGTTCTGTGACCCTGCTATCAGCGGTGTGGACTGCGGCGCTTCAACGGTGCTGGGCCGTGTAGGCGTGGAGACCTTGGGAGCTGTTGTTGTTGCAGCGTTTGCCTTCGTGGCAGGTCTGATAATCTTCAACGCTATCAAGTACACTCACGGTCTGCGTTGCGACAAGATAATAGAGGAGGAAGGTCTTGACGTGTATGAGCACGGAGAGAGCTGCTATAACTAAAACGAAAATGAAGACGAAAACTAAGATTAAAAACTAAAAAGATTAGAAGGTATGAAGAGAACAAGGATAATTGCCCTCATGACTATGGTAATGGCATGTGTGGGCGTGGCGAAAGCCGAGGATAAGATAGAGGGTACAGTAGGTGCCGATGTAGTAACACGATATATATGGCGTGGACAGACGCTGGGCGATGCCGCCGTACAGCCTACGGCAGGACTGGCCTACAAAGGGCTGTCGCTTACGGCATGGGGTAGCTTTGGTTTCATCAATAAGGATGACACGAAGGAGTTTGACCTGACGTTGGAGTATGCTACGGGTGGCTTCTCCGTGGGTGTGACAGACTACTATTTCTCTGTGCGCGGAGCAGAGAACAAGTATCTGGATTATCGCGCACACTCCACACCGCATGTGTGGGAGGCATACGTAGGCTATGACTTCGGTGTGGCAGCAGTGAAATGGTTTACCAACTTTGCCGGCGCCGACGGCGTAAACAAGAGCGGCAAGCGCGCCTACTCATCGTATGCAGAGGTGAGTGCACCTTTCAAGTTGGCTAAGTGTGACTGGACAGCCACTGTGGGCATAGTGCCTTACTATACATCGTTCTATGCAGATGTCAACGGCTTTGCCGTGACCAATGTGGCGCTGCGCTGTACCAAGGAGCTGCCGTTGTGTAAGAAGTTTGCCCTGCCGGTGTTCGGAGAGGTGTCATGTAACCCTTCTACGCAGAAGGCATATCTGGTGGCAGGCTTCACCATAGGGTTGTAGTTGTGCGTTTTTTACATATTTACCGACGCATGGTCTGGCGTGACGCTAGGCCATGCGTTTTTTCTGTCGTTATGCTTGTGCGTGTCATTCTTTTTTACTAATTTTGCGAGAGAAGGAAAAAGAACATGTGTAACGAGGAATACATAGCACTGCACAGGGAGGAAGACATACGCCCCCTGGCGCTGAGGAAGGCGCCGGAGGGCGTTGATATGTTATGGTGCCTGCAACAGATAGAAGGTTGGCAGTTGGCCAGGCGCAAGCTGCCGCGGTGGGCTGCCGTGGATGGTCTGTGGTGGCCGCCCAGACTGTCGATGGAGCAGTGCTCCAGTGAACTGACGGCTGAGTACAAGGCCGAGGTGGCAGAAAGGGTGGTGGCAGACCGTGACATGATGACCGACCTGACAGGCGGCTTCGGCGTGGACTTCTGTCATCTTGCGCCGTTATTCCGCAGGGCGGAGTATGTGGAGCGTCAGGAGGTGCTGTGTGATGTGGTGAGGCACAACCTTCCGTTGCTCGGAATAGAAAATACAGAGGTGAGGATGACGCCAAGCGGAAAGGACTGTTCGCTGATATATATAGACCCAGCCCGACGTGACGATGCAGGACGTAAGGTGTATGCCATAGAGGACTGCACGCCCGATGTGGCAGCGTTGCAGGATGAACTGCTGCAACGTGCCCCGTGCGTGATGGTTAAGTTGTCGCCCATGCTCGATATAACGCAGGCGCTGCGCACGCTGCACCATGTGGGTGAGGTGCATGTGGTAAGTGTAGGCGGAGAGTGTAAGGAACTGCTGTTTGTAATGATGCGTGACGCTGATGCCGCACCGGTGTATCACTGCGTGAACCTCGGCACCAGTGACGAGCCGTTCGTATGTGACGGCACGCGGCAACCTGTGGCTACGGCAGTGCCCCGTGAGGGACAGTACCTTTATGAACCTAACGCCAGCATTATGAAGGCAGGTATGCAGGATATGCTTGCCGCCAGTCATGGTCTGGTGAAGCTGCATCCAAAGAGTAACCTCTTTGTCGCCGATACCCGACTTGAACTGCCGGCGCGTGCCTTTGTCATCAGTGAGGTGTGCGACTTCAGCAAGCAGTCGCTGAGGCGGCTGAGGCAGGAACATCCACAGGCCAACATAACGCTGCGTAACTTTCCGTCCACCGTCAACGACCTGCGTCGCCGCTTGAAGATAGGGGAGGGCGGCGATACCTATATCTTCGCCACCACACTGGCAGACGGCTCGCACGCGCTGCTGGTATGCAGGAAACAATGATGACATTTACATAAAAAACGGCAGGCTGTCAAAGAAAAATACAGTCTGCCGCTTTTGTTCTATAAAAAGAGTGTCATGGTTACAGCTCTCTCTCCAGAGCCTGTGCCAGTTGGTCAGGGCACGATGTAGGCTTAGCCGCACAACGTATGCCCTTGAGGCGGCTTATCACCTCGGCGGCAGGCATACCCTCTACTAGTGTAGCCACGCCCACGGTATTGCCGGGACAACCACCCATAAACTTCACGTTGTGTACGCGTCCCTCGTCGTCAATCTCATAGTTGATGAACTTGGAGCATGTGCCGTGGCACTCAAAGATGTTCTGCTTCATAATGTATATAAGTGTATAGTTATGTGTCTGTGCAAAGTTACATCTTTTTTTCCAAACGGCAAGGGTTTTATCTGATAAACTTGCGTCCGCTCCTGACGGTGAGTCCCCTGTGGCTGTTGTCAGCGCGGCAGCCCGAGGAGGTGTAGAGAGCCTCCGCGGCCGCTTTCCCGTCACTGGCGCTCACTGCATTGACGGCGGTGGGTGTGTCGGTGCTGACCAGCTCTATGGTCTGGCCGGCATCGGTGGGGATGTCATACAGATAGGTCGTGGGCAGGCTGGTGGAAGGTATCTTTGCCTGGTTCACCACTATGGCCGATGGCATGATGTAGGGTTGTGTCAGCGTGTTGCTGTTGTCGCCCTCGGCCTCGGTCAGCGGAGTGCCGTCGGCCATCTTCAGCGGAGTGTTGGAGCGCAGGCGCAGGTTGCCGCCGACGGTTGACTTGATGCTTACGCTCCTCACCTTGCCCATCTGCCATGTCAGGCCGCTTATCTCAAAGCCGCCGCGGGCGCGCAGACCGCACACCTCGCCTTCAGACCATGCTGATGGCAGTGCCGGCAGCAAGTGTATGAAGCCGGCATGGCTCTGCAGCAACATCTCCGCTATGCCGGCGCAGCATCCGAAGTTACCGTCTATCTGGAACGGGGCGTGAGCGTCAAACATATTGGCGTATGTGCCGCCGTCAGCATCGTTCATGGTGGCGTTAGGGTCCATCAGTCTCAGTTGGTTCTTGATGATTGACAGGGCATGGTCGCCGTCGAGCATACGGGCCCACTGGCACACCTTCCAGCCCATAGACCATCCGCGTGCCGCGTCTCCGCGTCCTACAAGCGATTTGTGTACGGCTTGGTAAACAGTGGCGTCGGTATAAGGAGACACTTGGTTGCCGGGGTATGCTCCCCAGAGGTGAGAGAGGTGACGGTGAGAGCTGGACTCCCTGTCCCAATCCTCCTGCCACTCCTGCACCTGTCCGTACTTACCTATCTTATAAGGAGTGAGCTTGGCCTTGAGCGCGTCAAGCTCCTGTGTGAGGTCAGCGTCAACGTCAAGTATGCGCGCGGCCTCGGCGGTGTTCTTCAGCACGTCATATACCATCTGGTTATCCATCGCCACGCCGCCGAAGAGCGCGCAGTTGACTGTGGCTCCGCTCTCGTTGGTGTAGGTGGATATGCCGGGATGGTTCTCTGGAGAGTTAGACGGACACACCACCATGTAGCCTGTGTTGGGGTCTTTCACAAGGAAGTCTTGGAAGAACTCTGAGCATCCCTTCAATACAGGGTATATCTCCGCAAGGTAAGTCTTGTCGCCGGAGAAGAGGTATTTCTCCCACAGATGTGAGCAGAACCAGGCGTTGCACGTAGGCCACACGCCTACGGAGCCGTTGTCCACGGCACCCGTGGTGCGCCAGATGTCAGTGTTGTGGTGCAGTGTCCATCCGCGTGCTCCGTACATCTGCTGCGCCGTCTCGGCACCGGTGACAGCCACGTCCTTGACCATCTCGATAAAGGGATTGTGACACTCCGGGAGGTTTGTCACCTCGGCAGGCCAGTAGTTCATCTCCACGTTGATGTTGGAGGTGTATTTTGAGTCCCATGCAGGGTACTGACGTGCGTTAGGGTTCCACAAGCCCTGCAGGTTGGCAGGCTGTGTGCCTGGTTGTGACGATGATATGAGCAGGTAGCGTCCGAACTGGAAATAGTTTTCCACCAGTCCCGGGTCAGACTGTGTGGAGCGGAACTCCTTGATGCGTGTCTCGGTGTCCTTCGCCTCCTGCTCAGCGTTAGAGCCGAGGTCGAGGCTCACGCGGTCAAACTGCTCGCTGTAACGTGCGGCGTGGTCGGCCAGCGCGGTCTCAAAGGTCTTGTTCTTGGCCAGATAGGCGTTGAGGTATCCCAGTGCCATGGCCTCCGCGTCGGCGCTGATGTCATGATAGTTCACAAAGTTTGTGGCTGATGATATCACGATAGTTGCCGCCGTGGCGTCACTAACCTCTATGGTAGGCGTGGAAGGATTGCCAGCCACCAGTCCCCACTGTATCACGTTCTGCTTTGTGTCGCTGGTCTGTGTGCCGCCCTCGTTGAGCACCTTTATGAAAGTGTAGCAATTGAGCTTGTTCGCCACGTTCTCAGACTGGTCTCTGGCTGGTATCAGCGATGCCTCAATCATGCCATCAGAGGTGATTTTGTTAACATCCAGTTTCTCCATGTTAGTCTTGTTTGGAGCGGCGAAGCAGACGTTGAAGTTCAGTTTCCCAGGTTCGGAAGCCTCAATGCGCATTACTGTCACTTTGTCCTCGAAGGATGTGAAAACGGTTCTGGTGTAAGTCACCCCGTCAATTACATACTGCGTGTTGGCGGTGGCGTTAGATAAGTCGAGTGAGCGCACGTAGCCCTGTGCGTCGGTGGAGCCAGTGGTCTGTCCCATCTCCTCGTCATCATAGCGATGCCCTGGGAAACCTACGAGCACGCAGCCCGCGGCCTGATACTGCGCTCCGTGAGAGGCTTCAGACATCCAGTTAGGAATGGCCAGCTTCTGCGCCGAGGCATAGTCCTTGTTGAATATGTATTGTTGCACCTGTGAGAGCACCGCCTTGGCGTTAGCGTTATAGTTGGTGTTGGGTGACTGTCCCCAGAAGGTATCCTCGTTGAGCTGCAGGGTGTCAACAGCCACGTTGCCGCTCACCATCGCGCCCAGACGGCCGTTGCCCAGCGGCAGGGCTTCCTCCCAGTAAGTCGCGGGACGGTGATACCACAAGCGGTTCTTGCTGTCAAGCACTGGCGGCGGCACAGGACGTGTGTCAGAGGTGGTGAACGTGATGCTCAGTGCCTCGTCAAACACGTTGCCGGCAAGGTCGGCTATGCTGCCGGCCGGCAGCGTAAGGGTGTAAGAGGTGGTGAGGTCAAGGTCAGAGTATGGCAGTGACAGTTTGTTCACGTTCACCGTCGGGGTGATGTCCTGCGTCGCACCGCTGACGTTGTTTCTCAGTGTGGCCACAGAGCCAGACTTCAGTGTAACGCCCTCGTTGAAGCGCACCGCCACCTTGCCGGCAGGCAGCACGCCCACGGCACCGTCGGCAGGTGTCAGCTCAAGCACCTTGGGTGTCTGGGTGTCCTCAGCCAGTATGTTGAGATACTTCAGGTTATAGTTGCTGGTCTTGGTGGCAGACTGTATAAGCAGGCGTATTATAAGGCTCTCCTTGTCATCGGCGTTGAGGTTGTAGTTAGCGTCAACGTAGGTGTTCCAGTGTGAGCCTGAGGTGTAGTCATTGAGTACTGTCCATGTGTCGCCGCCGTCAACAGAGTAAACCACGCCGAACTTTGTGGCTGAGCTTGAGCCGTCGCCAATGGCGAAGTTCAGCTTCACATTGCTCAGCGACGTGGTGGGCATAGACACCTCAAAATACTGGTCGTGCTTCGTGCCGTCGGCATAGTCAGCCTTGGCGGTGAAGTTAGTGATTGAGGCTGTGTTGAGGCGCAGCAGATAGTTGGGCGCGGAGCCGCTTGATGTTACCTGCCACTTGCCGTCGCTGGTGTGTACCGTCACATGACACTCCTCTGGCACCAGCGCACACTCGTTAGGCAAAAAATAGGGTTGCGTCTTGGACCACTGTGTGTTGCTGATTTGTGACCACCCCAGCGTATTGGGGGTGTAGTAGGCGGCGGTGCCGCTCTTCTCTACGTCATAGCCCGTGGTAAACTCCCATTTGGCCACGGCCGTTTGGTTTGCCATCGTCTCTGTCACGTCGGCGAGGAGCGACAGCAGCACTGCGGCATACATTAATACATTTCTTCTCATTTTTGTTTGTTTTTATTTTGTCAGGTTATTTGTTATGATTGATTCGTGCCGCAAAAATAGTAATAAGATAATCAGCGGAATGACAAAAAGGGCGCAGAGGAAATAAAAAAAGGCGCAAGACGAAAATTTGACGCGCAAAGAGATACATTGTGCTTTTTTTTTACTACCTTTGCCTTAAAATCACCACCCGGGCGTTTCCTTACGCCAGTGTGAATATATATATAATGTGGACATATATATAATCATGAGGAACTATATCCGTCTTATACTCGCCAATATCGCGGTGCTGACCGTCACGGCGCAGACTGCCACGTATTATGACACCACGTCGGGGGTGTCACACTGGGTGGTGTCAGACATCCTGCAAGACCGCCAGGGCTTCATCTGGCTCTCCACATGGAACGGTCTGAATCGCTTTGACGGCTACGAGTTCCGTCAGGTCAAGGCCAGTCCGGGCGACGGTACCGGCATAACATCGAGCGTGATACGCCAGATATGGAGCGATGCGCGCGGCGACATAGTCTGCCGCACGGATAACGGTGTGTTCATGCTTGACATGAGAAACTATAAACTGCGTGACGTGGCAGCCGACTCCGTAAGGCCATCTCGGCAGACCTCCGCAGCCCAGACCGACAGGGAGGGCAACCGGTGGAGCATAGGGCGTTACGGCGTGACCAAGACATCGCCTGTACATCATCCTGCCACCATCGTCAGCGGCACGGAGGGTGTGCAGGCGCGCGCTTTTATGACAGATGACACGGGGCATTGGTGGCTGGCCACGAAGGAGGACAAGTGCATACGCGTATATGACGGCAGCAACACGCTGACGGGTTATCTGGGCGGTGACGGCAGGCTGCACAGGGAGAAAACCCCGTTTGGTGAGTCGGCCTACGCCATCATGCGTACAAGCCACGGCGACGTATGGGTGGGATGCAAGCCCGGAGCCCTGCTGCGCCTCCGCAAGCGTGCCGACGGTGCGTATCACGTAGAGAGAATGAATATGAAGGGCCTGACCAACGATGTGGTCTATCACTTGGCCGAGGACAACAAGGGACGACTGTGGGCTGCCACATTCGGCGGAGGCGTGCAGTGCATAGTCAATCCCCATGACGATAAGCCGCGGTGCGTGAACTACGTAAAAGACAAAGCGTTTGCCGGCGAGGCGGCATACGTCAGGCGCGTGCTGATAACCCGTGGCGGACAAATAGTCTGCGCCACCCGGGGCGGCTTGGTGGTCGGAGACATAGGTCATGCGGATGCCGCGCGTGTGTCTTTCAGGAGAATAGTGAGAGATGGCAAGCGCTATGGCAGCCTGTGTGGCAATGACGTTATGGACGTGGTGGAGGACGGCAGGGGCAATGTATTCATAGCCACGGAGAATGACGGCGTTGACATGATAGCCGGGAAGAATCTGACAGCCGGTCAACCAGTGTTCAAACACTTCCTGGCCAGCACGTCCTCGCTTACGTCAGACGCGTGTATAGCCATGACCGTGAAGGGAGACGGACATATAATGATAGTAAGCACTGACAGGGTGATGGACTTCTCGCCATACGCCGACAGCACCGTCACCTACTCGCGCAAGTTCTGGGACGAGAGGTGTCATTTCTCTGAGGAGCGTCCGCTTCGTCTGCCCTCGGGCGCATGGGTGTTCGGTACGGAGCAGGGAGCCTACATCGCCACGACTCACAACATGGAGACACGCGGCTACCAGCCTCCGCTGGTGTTCACGGAGCTGCAGGTGGGCGGCGGGATGGCCGACATAGGAGTCAGCGTGAGGGACACGGTGACGCTTGAGGCCTCTGAGCGAAGCTTCACCATACGCTACGCCGCCCTTGACTATACGGACAACAGCGGCATATTATACCGCACGCGGCTGGATGACGGAGCATGGAGCCGGGCCGCAGCCGACCGCTCAGTGTCGTTCTATAACCTGCCGCCGGGCGAGTACACGCTTTACGTGCAGTCAACAGACCGTTACGGCCGCTGGATAGACAACACGCGCAGGATGGTCATCGTCGTGAGGCCATACTGGTATGAGACGCTGTGGGCGCGCATCGTGGCGTGGCTGTTGGTCATCGGCATAGTGGCTGGGGCGGTGACCACCGTGGGCCACATACGCCGTCTTCACCGCCAGCGCCGTGAGTTGCTTGACAGGTATATGGAACTGCTTGCCGGTACGACAAGTCAGCCGGTGGTGGCGGAACCGTCAGAGGAGCCGTTGGCCGCCGCCCTGCCTGCCACGCTGAGCGCAGATGACCGCCGCTTCCTCGACAAGGTGAGGGAGTACATAGAGCAGAACATAGGCAACAGTGATGCCAGCATAGAGGATATGGCATCCTACTCCGCTACCAGCCGCAGCAACCTTAACCGTAAGTTGCGCTCACTTGTGGGAATAACGGCGGGACAGCTGCTTATCGATGCGCGTATGCAGCGTGCGCACCAGCTTATCACCTCCCCTGCCGACGATGTGCTCCGTGACGTGGCGCAGGTGGCTTATCAGTGCGGATACTCCGACTCACGCTACTTCTCGCGCTGCTACAAGCAGCGTTACGGTGTCACGCCTGCTGAGGCGTTGAGGCAGTGACAAGCGTGTTCGCGTAATTGGAATAAAGGGAACTGGGTTGTCAGCTCCCTTTATTTTGCATTATTGCATTATCTTTTATCATAACGGGATTAAAGTTTGGTAGTATCAATAATTTTCTATTCCTTTGCAAAAGAATCGTATGATAATGCATAATTTATAATGCATAATTCATCGCTCGGCACGCAGTGACGCTTGTCTAAGCAAGGATTCACTGCTTACAACTCCTTTCCTCGGGAAACGAGTGAGTCGGAGGGATTAAAAAGACAATTGAAGACGGGGTGGGTATCATAACTCACAACTCACAACTTATAACTCATAACTCATAACTTATTTATTACGATGCACAATACAATACTGACCATAACGGGTAGTGACGGCACTGGCGACTCGGGTGTGCAGGCTGACATAAGGCTCATAAGCGGGTTGGGCGGTACGGCTGCCTCGGTGGTGACATCGATAACGGTGCAGAACACACTGGGCATACAGCAGTTTCATGATCTGCCGGCAGTGGTCGTGAGACAGCAGTTGGAGGCTATCGTCAATGACCTGCAGCCGCAGGTGGTCAAGATAGGTTTGCTGAGGCGTGCTGATGTGGTGGAGGTTATTGTTGACGTGTTGAGACGACATCAGCCTAAGTACATCATCTATGCCCCGGTGCTGAGGTCGGCGAGGGGAGAGAGACTGGTGTCAGAGGGAGTCTATGAGGTGATAAGCCGTCGTCTGCTGCCTATGTGCAGTGTAGTGCTGGAGGAGACAGACCTGCCTGACGGTCGCCGCATTCACGGTAGTGCCAACCAATTGTCGTCGGCAGTGGCATATTACCTCAGTCAAGGTGAGAATGTAGATAACGCTATGCTCCATGCCCAGACATACCTGAGGCAGTTGCCTGCCGGCTATGCCGACGCCGGAGGCAGGAGTGGAGAACTGTATAACCAGTTCATTGATGCCGTGGAACGTAACTATGACCGGCAACCGCAGGTGGCGTTCTATGCAGAACAGCTGAATGTGAGTGCGCGTTATCTGGGACAGGTTACGCGGACAGTCTCGGGCAGGTCGCCCAAGACCATTATAGATGAGCGTATCATAGCTGGTATAACGTCGCTGCTGACAACAACCTCGTTGTCGTTGAAGGAGACAGCGCAGCGTATGGGGTTCTCATCTCAGGCTCACCTGTCACGCTTTTTCAAGCAGCGAAAGGGAGTGTCGCCTACGGAGTACAGGGCGGTGCATGGTTCATAGTTTACTGTTCATAGTTTACAGTTTAAGGTTTGCTGTTTAAGGTTTGCTGTTTATAGTTTACAGTTTAAGGTTTACAGTTTAAGGTTTACTGTTTTCTGCTTTCGTCTTCGTCTCCCTCCCTCACAGGGAGGGTCGGGGTGGGTCTCTTTTTTTGAAAAACAAAAACATATATAAAACAATGGCAAATACAATTAATGAAAGACAACAACTGAATCGCCAACTGGCACAGATGCTGAAGGGCGGAGTGATAATGGATGTGACAACACCGGAGCAGGCGCGCATAGCCGAGGAGGCTGGAGCATGTGCCGTTATGGCACTGGAGAGAATACCAGCCGACATACGTGCAGCCGGTGGTGTGTCAAGAATGAGTGACCCGAAGATGATACGCGGCATACAGGAGGCTGTGAGCATACCAGTGATGGCCAAGTGTCGTATAGGTCATGTGGCTGAGGCGCAGATACTGCAGGCTATTGAGATAGACTATATAGACGAGAGTGAGGTACTGTCGCCTGCCGATAATATATATCACATAGACAAGACTAAGTTCCAGGTGCCATTCGTATGTGGTGCCAAGAACTTGGGCGAGGCTCTGAGACGCATAGCCGAGGGTGCTACGATGATACGCACGAAGGGTGAGCCGGGCACAGGTGATGTGGTGCAGGCTGTGAGTCACATGAGGTTAATGCAGAGCGAGATACGCCGTCTGGTGTCAATGAGTGAGGACGAGCTCTTTGAGGCAGCCAAGCAGTTACAGGCGCCGTATGAGCTGGTACGCTATGTTCATGATGAGGGACACCTGCCAGTCGTGAACTTCGCCGCCGGTGGTGTGGCTACTCCTGCAGATGCGGCGCTGATGATGCAGTTGGGTGCAGAGGGCGTGTTCGTAGGTAGCGGAATATTCAAGAGTGGTAATCCGCGTAAGAGGGCAGCAGCCATAGTGAAGGCAGTGACAAACTATAATGATGCGAAACTGTTGGCGGAGCTCTCTGAGGACCTTGGCGAGGCCATGGTGGGTATCAACGAGCATGAGATAGAGCTGCTGATGGCAGAGCGTGGAAAATAAAGACAGACAGGACAATAATGGCGAGAATAGCGGTAATGGCTCTGCAGGGAGCCTTCATAGAGCATGAACAGATGCTTGCGAGTCTGGGCGCTGACTGCTTTGAGGTAAGACAGCTGGCAGACTGGCAGCAGCCAAAGGACGGTTTGATACTGCCGGGTGGCGAGAGTACGGTGCAGACGCGTCTGCTTGCCGAACTCGGGTTACTTGAACCTGTGCGCCAAGCCATCATTGACGGTTTGCCGGTATTTGGCACCTGTGCCGGACTTATACTACTGGCAAAGCAGGAAGGCGGACAGCCGCGCGGCGGACTGTGCACCATGGATATTGACGTATGTCGTAACGCCTATGGCAGGCAGTTAGGCAGTTTCAATGCCACAGGCGAGGTGAAAGGCGTAGGAAGTGATATCCCCTTGACATTCATCCGTGCGCCATACGTCAACAAGGTATTGTCGGCAGACGTGGAGGTAATAGCCGAGACAGGCGGCCATATCGTGGGCGTGAGGCAGGGTAAGCAGCTTGCCACGGCATTTCACCCGGAGGTGACGGTCGACACTCGTCTGCATCGTTACTTCCTCAGTATATGTGAGAAAAAATAGCAAAGTGTCACGGAAATGGCTTTTTTGCTTTCATTTTGAAAATTGCAACCGCTGTTTCCTTGCTTTATTTGGAAATTTTTCGCCGCGGGTTTGCTGTGCGCTGAAATTCGGATTTTTTGTAACCTGCTGATAATCAGCTATGGTGGTTTTGGAGTATAAAAAACGGCGGTCATAAAACCGCCGTTTTTCGTTGTGAAAACTATCACTTTACATTGTGAAAGCTATCACTTTACACCGTGAAAGCTATGCTTTGACAGTGTGAAAGCTATCGAATGACATCGCAGCCCCATAAAAAACGCCGGAAAAGTCGTCATGAGACGTTTCTCCGGCTGTTCCGCGTTCCTGTTTTATCACTCATAGGTGAATATCCCGAAATAACAAAATGTCACGAATATAGGTGATAGTCTGTCATTTTGATTGTGTGTCTTTGATGCGTTCTTTTATTTGTTTCTTCTGTCGCAGTGAATCTTCCTTTAATTGCTCACTCAAGTCTTCCTCTGGTAGCAAAGTTACTTTTTTCTTTGAAACGTACAAGTAAAGATGTGTAAATTTTGGTTGTTTCGGGAAAAATATGTAACTTTGCATCTTTGATATGAGAATATAATAAAAAATAACATACACGCAAATGAAAGTAATGAAATTCGGCGGCACGTCGGTAGGGTCGCCAGAGCGTATGCAGGGAGTTGCAAAGCTCATCACAAAGTCAGGAGAACCCACATTCGTAGTCCTTTCGGCTATGTCAGGCACAACAAACTCTCTCGTTGAGATTTCAGACTACCTCTATAAGAAGAATCCGGAAGGAGCACAGGAGGTTATCAACAAGTTGGAGCAGAAGTACATGGGCCATGTGGAGGAGTTGTACTCTACAGACCAGATGAAGCTGAAGACACGCGAATTCCTGAAGAAGGAGTTTGACTATCTGCGTTCATTCACCAAGGATACCTTTACCTCATTTGAGGAGAAGATAGTAGTGGCACAGGGTGAGGTAATGTCAACCAACATGGTGACCAACTATCTTACAGAGCAGGGTGTCAAGACCGTATTGCTCGATGCTCTTACCTTTATGCGCACAGACAAGAATGCCGAGCCTGACATGCCTTACATCAAGGAGCACCTGGCAGAGGTAATGCGCCAGAACAAGGGCTACCAGATATATATCACACAGGGCTTCGTATGTCGTAACGCATACGACGAGGTGGACAACCTGCAGCGTGGCGGCTCAGACTATACCGCTTCACTTATAGGTGCGGCTATGGATGCTGAGGAGATACTTATATGGACCGACATCGACGGTATGCACAATAATGACCCACGCTTTGTGGAGAAGACCGACGCTGTGCATCAGCTGAACTTTGAGGAGGCTGCCGAGTTGGCTTACTTCGGTGCTAAGATATTGCACCCTACATGTGTGCAGCCGGCTAAGTTCGCTGGAATACCTGTGCGCATCAAGAATACCATGGAGCCAGATGCAGAGGGTACCGTCATAAACAATGAGCTGGTACGTGGCAAGATTAAGGCTGTGGCTGCCAAGGATAATATCACCGCTATAAAGATTAAGTCATCACGTATGTTGCTCGCTACGGGCTTCCTGCGTAAGGTGTTTGAGATATTCGAGGTGAATAATACACCAATAGATATGATTACAACCTCAGAGGTGGGCGTAAGCGTCAGCATAGACAACAAGGCTAACCTGGGCCGCATAGTCGATGAGCTGAAGAAGTATGGCTCAGTGACGGTGGATGAGGATATGTGTATCATCTGTGTGGCTGGTGACCTTGACTGGAGCAACGTGGGCTTTGAGACACTTGTGACAGACGCTATGGCTAATATACCTGTTCGTATGATATCATACGGTGGTTCTAACTATAACATCTCGTTCCTCATACGTGAGGCAGACAAGAAGCAGGCTCTGCAGAACTTGTCAGCAAAACTGTTCTAAGATGATGGATATAAAGAAATTTGAGGACATAGAGACACCATTCTATTACTATGACAAGGCTCTGCTGCAGGAAACCCTTGCTGCTATAAAGGCAGAGCTGTCAAAGCATGAGGGGTATCATCTGCACTATGCCATAAAGGCTAATGCCAATATAGATGTGCTGCGCGTAATACAGCAGGCTGGATTTGGCGTTGACGCGGTGAGCGGCGGCGAGATACAGCGCGCGCTTGATGCTGGTTTCGCTGCGGATAAGATAGTTTATGCCGGTGTGGGCAAGGCCGACTGGGAGATAAACCTCGGACTGGACGCAGGCATATTCTGCTTCAACGTGGAGTCACTTGAGGAACTCGGCATAATAAACGAGCTGGCTGCTGCCAAGGGCAAGACCGCCCGCGTATGTTTCCGCATAAACCCTAACGTGGGAGCACATACACATGCTAATATCACTACCGGACTGGCAGAGAATAAGTTTGGTATTGCCATGGATGACATGGAGACAGCCATCAAGGCCGCACTGGAGAAGAAGAACATTGAGTTCATAGGACTGCACTTCCATATTGGTTCGCAGATACTTGAGATGGGTGACTTTGAGGGACTGTGCCGCCGTATCAACGAGCTGCAAGACCGTCTGGAGGCACAGGGCATCACAGTGAAGAACCTCAACGTAGGTGGTGGACTGGGCATTGCGTATGATGATCCGGACGGCAAGCCAATACCAGACTTTAAGAAGTATTTTGATACCTATGCTGCCGGACTGCAGTTGCGCCAAGGACAGCAGATGCACTTTGAGTTGGGCAGGGCAGTGGTAGGTCAGATGGGTTCGCTAATCACCAAGGTGCTTTATGTGAAGCATGCCCAGGTGAAGCAGTTCTGCATAGTTGACGCAGGCATGAGTGACCTGATACGTCCGGCGCTCTATGGTGCTCACCATGTGATACAGAACATTACAAGCCAGGAGCCACAGGAGAAGTATGATGTGGTAGGTCCAATATGCGAGTCAAGTGACGTGTTCGGCAAGGACGAGATGCTCCCTGCCTGTCATCGTGGTGACCTTATAGCGCTGCGTTCAGCAGGTGCGTATGGTGAGATAATGGCATGTCAGTATAACTGTAGAAAACTGCCTAAGGCATACCTTATGTAAGTGTACGGTTCGTGGAGGAAACGAAGACGAAAACGAAGACGAAACCCGTAAACCACAAACCCGTAAACCATAAACAGTAAACTAAAAACTGTAAACTGTAAACTGTTATGATATCAATACCTGTGATAATCACATTGGCGGTGATGGTGCTGCTTGCGCTGGTAACGCCGCTCTTCAGTCCTTTCTTTCGTAAAGTGGAGCCGGAGTATGGTGACGACGAGGAGGGGGACACTGCCGCTAACCAGTTACCACCTGTCTCTATAGTGCTGGCGGAGCATGACTGCTCACACTATCTGAAAAAGGTGCTGCCATTGTATCTGTCGCAGGACTATGGCGCTGACTACCAAGTGGTGGTAGTGATAGATCAGAGCGATACTGAGTCAGAGGACTACCTGAAGCTGTTGTGTGAGGAACACAAGCGGTTGTATTATACACTCTTGCCAGACTCTTCGCGATATGTGAGCCGCAAGAAGTTGGGTATGACGCTGGGTATCAGGGCTGCCAAATATGAATGGCTGCTCTTTGCAGACGTTAACTGCGCTCCGTCATCAGATAAATGGCTGGAGGCTGTGGCGAGACATTGTGGTGATGACCGTAATATGGTGCTCGGTATGACACCGTATGAGGAGGATATGCCGGCATACTATCGCTTTGAGCAAATGCGTACCATGCTGTATCATCTGCGTAGTGCGCAGAAGGGAATGGCGTTCAGTACTAACCAGTCGCTGATGATGATGCGTCGCAGTGAGTTCTTTGACAAGCGCGGCTTCCTCGGTAACCTGGAGTTCGCAAGGGCAGAGTTTGAGTTCCTTGTAAATAAGTTTGCTGCAGAGGATAAGTGTGCAATAGCCATAGAACCGGAGGCGCGCATGACACAGATGGAACCATCAGAGGAGTATATAAAGATGAAGCGCCTCTTTGCCATCGATGCACTGAAGGGATTGAGTCGTAGCAGTGGGTTCAAGTCATTATACAAGACGGACCTGTATAGCATACATGTGTTTAACTTCCTTACGCTGATAGTTATGGTGTGTGGCGCATTGCTGGCGTATGTGCAAATGACAGGAATAGGCAAAAGCCAACTTGACAGCCTGCTCCCAAATGTCTTTATGCAGTATGACGGCCTTGCACTTCTCGGAGGTGCGGCGCTGGTATGGCTTATATCGTTACTGGAGCGTATGTATGTGTATAGTAACAAGCTGAGCTATTTTGACTCGGTAAGTCCGTTGGCGGCTATTATGATGGAGTGGACTATAAGCATACGTAACACTGCGCTGCGCATAAGCTATATTTTCTCAGATAAAAACGACTTTATAACGCATAAGCTCTGAATATGCGGGTGTTGCACTACATACGGGATATTGAAGGTGTCACTCTGAATATGCCATACTCCCTGATGAGTATAGTATTGTCAACGTCAAAGGTGACAGAGACGCATCTGCTTACATTCTCACAACTGAGTGAGGAAAGACTGCAGATGCTGAAGGAACAGTATGGGGTGACAGTTCACGCGTTGCCGTGTGTAAAGCGTATCATGCCGTTGCGTATATATACAGAGAACAGTAAGGTACGGAAGGTTATCCGTGAGATAAGGCCTGATATAGTGCATATATGGGGAACGTGGGACATGACCGGTGCTATCGTAGAGAGATGTGCCCGCAAAGAGAGAGTGGTGACAATAGTGTCGCCGTTGAGAGGACTCGCAACGGTAAATATAAACACATCGTTTTGGAAGGAGAAGTTGCCACGGCTGCTGGCATACCAGGCTGTCATGGTACGCAGAAGTACTGCAGTACTGGCGCTTGATGATGCAGAGCGTTCTGATATAATCAGCATAAAGCTGAAAAGCCATATTGAGACGCTCCCGGCGGAGGAGGCAGAACTGCAGGGTGCAGTCATGGCTGCATACCGTAAGGCGCTTGACTCTTCATACCTCAACTATATTACTGATGAGGAACGGGCGTTTGTGGAGAACGCTGTGAGGATAGCTGTGGTAAGAGATGACGATGAGAACGTATTACCAGAGAACCAGGGACTATCATTCCGTCGTATCTATCTGTATGCCTATGATGAGGACGTGACAGACCTGCTGACGGAGGGAGCGAGAAAGACGGAGCGACCTATGCCGCCTTTGCTCGATGTGAGTAAGGTAAGACGGTATAAGAGTAAGAAAGCGAAAAACCGCATATCACTTGCAGATGTTGACGCTAAAACAAGAAAGATAGCAATACCTGCCGACAAAGAGAAAGAGATAAAGGTGGTGAAGATGATAGCCGGAGCGAAGAGAGTGACCATGAAGCGTATGACCATGAGGCAGTGGGTAGAGCTGTATGACATGTTCCGCAACATTGATTTTGATGAGGATATGGTGGCAGAAGAGCTGCAGCATCAGCATCTGAAATCGTTCACGGTGAGAATACAGAGAAGATTGAGGGATAGCTATAACCTGCCTCAAGGTTATGATATATTCTAAGAATATAAGGATTGAAGAATTGAAGTACAATATAGAGCACGACATAAATTACCTTAGACTGCTGTCAAAGTCTTTCCCTAATGCGGCAGCAGCATCAACGGAGATAATAAACCTCTCTGCCATACTTAACCTGCCGAAAGGAACTGAGCATTTCCTTGCGGATATACACGGAGAGCATGAGGCTTTCCTGCATGTGTTGAAGAACGCCTCAGGACGCATATCGCAGAAAGTGAATGAGATATTCGGCGAGTATATGCCAGTGGCGGCAAAGAAAGAGTTGTGCACGCTTATCTATTACCCGGAGAAGAAACTGGAGCTGATAAAGGCGCGTGAGGAGGACTTGGACGAGTGGTACCGTATGACGCTGCATCAGTTGGTGAAGGTGTTCCGCGTGATTAGCTCAAAGTACACACGCTCAAAGGTGCGCAAGTCATTGCCGGCGGAGTACAGCTATATACTTGAGGAATTGTTGCACACACGCACAGATGAGGCTAATAAGGCTGCGTATGTGAATGTTATCATTGATACCATAATATCTACTGACAGTGCAGATGACTTCATCACGGCGCTTGCCAATGTGATACAGCGTTTGGCTATTGACCAGTTACATATACTGGGCGACGTGTATGACCGTGGTCCGGGTGCACATATCATCATGGACAAGTTGTCTGAATATCACTCCTGGGACATTCAGTGGGGTAATCATGACGTGTTGTGGATGGTCGCGTGCGCTGGTAATGACGCATGTATCTGCAATGTGATACGCCTGTCATTGAGATACGCCAACTTGCAGACATTGGAGGATGGCTACGGCATTAACCTGATGCCGCTTGCCACGTTTGCCATGGAGACATACGGAGACGACCCTTGCGAGGCGTTTTATCCTATATTGAATCCGGAAAACAAAGACCGTTTTGACCAGAAGACTCTGCGCCTGATGGCTATGATGCACAAGGCCGTCAGCATATTGCAGTTTAAGGCTGAGGCGCAGATAATACAGCGTAACCCGTCATGGGAAATGAATGAGCGCTGTCTGTTGTCACATATAGATTTTGAGGACGGCACCTGTTCTCTTGACGGTAGGAAATATAAAATGCTTGACATGTGTTTCCCTACTGTCAGTGCTGATGCTCCAAATGCATATACAGAGGAAGAGAAGACGCTGATGGAGCGCTTGCACCATTCGTTCAGGGTGTCAGAGAAACTGAGCAGACATATCCGTACCTTGCTGACGCATGGATGTATGTATGCCATATACAACAATAACCTGTTGTTCCATGCCTCTATACCTCTCAATGAGGACGGTACGCTGCGTGAGGTTGAGATAATGCCTGGTGTGAAATGCTCGGGCAGATTGTTGCTTAAGCGTACAGGAATGTTAGTGCGCTCAGCCTTTGCTGCTGATACTCCGGCAGAGGAGAAAAGATATGCTCGCGACTATTTCCTGTATTTGTGGTGTGGACGTGACTCTTCTCTGTTTGATAAGTCGAAGATGGCAACCTTTGAGCGTTATTTCCTTGCAGAGAAAGAGACACATGTAGAGGAGAAAGGATGGTATTTTAAGTTGCGTGATAAGGACGAGCAGACGGCAGAGCGTATGGCAGACACCGTGCTTGATGCCTTCGGAGTGACTGATGCCAACAGACATATTATCAACGGACATGTGCCTGTACATGTAAAGAAAGGTGAGACACCTATCAAAGCAAATGGAAAGCTTATGGTTATAGACGGAGGCTTTGCTGAACCGTATCATAAGGAGACTGGCATAGCCGGATATACACTGGTGTATCACAGTCGTGAGTTTGAACTGGTGCAGCATGAACCGTTCACGAATGTGGAGACGGCAGTAGAGGAGGGACGTGACATTAAGTCTTCCACGCAGATAGTTGCCACCACAGGACACCGCCTGCATGTTGAGGATACAGACCGTGGTAAGGAACTGAAAAAGCAGATAGAGGACCTGCGTGAGTTGTTATATGCTTACCGTCATGGCTTCCTCACAGAGTCTTCACCACGACACTCCAAAAACTAATAGCATAGCTTTTTGAACAGGCAATTGGTGCAACGGCTCATGTCTGATGGCAATGCGAACGGAATGTCTGCATTGAGTATCTCTTCTATCAGCGTGGTGAGTCCTTCGTAGAAATCTTCCATGTAGATTTTGGCATCTTCTATGGCCTCTTTGTTGATGAAAAGGGCAGGAGTGTAGTCGTCTGATGAAGCGTGGTGAGGGTATAGCAATGCCGGTGTTATTGGCTTGGTCTCGCCATTATCATACAATATTCCTGAATAAAGCAGAGCCTGCAAGAAATAGTTGGAGTGATTCTTTACTTGTGTAGAGTCAAAGATGTCATCTATGCTGCTCATATTGAGTTTTCTGGATAGCACACCGGTTTTGTAGTCAATGACCCTTACGCTTTCCTTTCCGCCTACATCGCATACGTCTATGCGGTCGGCTATACCGCCAACTTTTATTGTTTTCTTGTTGCCGTTTACTGTTACGTTGATTTCTTGGTTTATGTGTTGCTCCAAGGCGCGTATCTGGAACGGACTGCGCCTTATGTCGTAATGTAAGAGAGAGAGTAAGAACTGTATTACCATCTCGCGGTTTACCACCTGCAGTCCTCCTAACTCAGGTGTGGGGCGTTTCGGGTCGTTAATCTGAAACAGTTCTTTGCGGAAAGCCTCGTCAACAAATCTCTTCAGGGTAACGTTGCCTTTCTCCTTCAGCAGGTCCTCAAGGTATTGACGTGGCACTTCACGGCCTGTGAAGTCTTTGTACATTCTTTCTGCCGCATAATGGAATATCTTTCCGAAGGCGCGACTGTCCATCTCCTCCTCGTCGCTGTCATCATCCTCGCTGATGCCTGCGACATATTGGTAGAAGAAAGAGATGGGACAACGCAGGTATTTACCCAATGCTGACGGAGAGAATTCCTTGCGCTCCAGCAGTTTCTGAACCATGTCGTCAGTCTTCGTGATTTCTTTAGGCGTTGACGGTGTAGCATCCTGTCCTGATACTAGTGTAGCCCTTTTTATGTCAAACGACGTCTCTGCCATCATTTGCAACATGAAGCGTGACATCTCACCTGTACGTCCGTCCTCTGTGGAACTGTTATATATAAGGGTGGCGTTCTTCGTGCGTGATAACAGGCGATGGAAGTAATATGAATATATGCCGACCTTGTTTTCCACCGTCGTCAGATTATAGGCACGACGGACATTGTGTGGTATGAAAGAGCTGTCATTCACCTTCGCCGGTAGGCATCCCTCGTTGCATGATAATATAAGAAGGTTGTCAAAATCAAGGTTTCGTGTCTCTAATACTCCCATTATCTGTATGCCCTCAAGCGGTTCGCCGTGGAAAGGTATTGATGTGCTTTGTATTATCTGGGTCAGCAGGTGTGGGTACAGAGATGTCTGTTCGGTTACCTCAGGTATAGACTTTAATCTGTTAAGCAGTGTGTACATACGGAAGATACCTTCGTTGTGGAAATCGTCAGCCACGTCGCGTATGTTTTGTGCTATGGTGCGTACAGCCCATATCAGTCTGTCGCTCATCGTTGGGTCTTCACTTTTCCCTACAGGAGAGAATAGCCTTTTGAGCTGCTCGTCAAGTGCGAGGTCGTTTTCCTTAGGGTAGAATATTTTCCTCTCATTTAGAGCTTTATGTAGCTCTATTGACTTCTCGCTGATATATTTAGCGTATGGATGTCGTAATATTGCGTTTACATTATGCAAGGTAAGCGACCCATGTTCAAGCGCAATCATAAGTATTCGTACGAATGAGGTTATGGGGGCTTGTGACAGAGGGTAGCCAGTCGTAATGTTGACGTGTTTCACAGTGGGTGGCAGGCAGTGTAGTACTGTCTCTAACAAAGACTCGTCTGCAAGGACAATGGCTGTGCGCCTGCCTGCCGCGATGCGCTCGGGGGTAAGCCACTCAGAGATATAGCGCACCTGTAGGTCGTCTGTGGATGAAGAGATAAATGTCAAGTCCTTCTCTTTTAGAAACAGCTGGTAAATAGGATTGTCATATTGCAGTTCGTTAGAGAAGTGACACAGGTGCTCCTTTATGTATTTCCCGGCCTCATGGCTTACTTTGTTAGGTTTGCTGTCAATGAAATAAGCATCGTAATCCCAATAGAACTTGGCCTTTCCCTCTTTGCTCAGAATGAGGAAGAGTTGTTGCTCTACATCGTTGAGAAGGTTAAAGCCTATAAATATATATTTACCTTCCGGTGTCTGTTGCTTTATTTTCTCAAGGGCATTGCGATAAAGCATACCTTCGTATGCGATGCCTTGTTTCCTTAATCGTTCTTGGTAGTTGGTGTATATGTCATAGAACTTGTTCCACAGTTCTAAGAAACGTCGTTTTAGTTCGCTGTTATGTTCCTTTGTGAAGTTGCTGAAAAACTGTTGCAACACTTTCTGCTGCTCCTCGGTCAGGTAATCTACATTGTCTAACTCATGCAGATTGCCTATGAGCGTAAATACACGTTGAGCATCGGCAAGATGTTTGTCTAAGTCGTCAAAGTCGGCCAGCATCAGCTCTCCCCAGTTGTAAAACTCATCCAAAGACTCTTTCAGGTGCGTCACCTCTTGATACGAATTGTATAGCTCGATGACCAAACGTATGTGGTCTCCCTTCTCCACATCACTGTATTCTGTAAAGATATCATCAATGCTGAGATAGGTAGGACTCCAGATGGGCTTGTCACAGTGTTGTGACAAGGCTTTGTTAAAGAAGAGTGCCGCGCGTTTGTTTGGAAACACTACGTTATATCCAGACAAGTCATTGCCTGCCTTATCTAATAAATCCTTTGCTACAACACTTAGGAACGTCATACTTCAACCTCCTTGTTTAGTGATACATACCAAAGATAGCCTTTAACATTAGGCAATCCTGTTTCTTCTAATAACTGTTTGTAATGCCTTACTTGTTCGCGGTGCTCATCATGAGGCTTGCCAAACTTGAAGTCAATGACAATTGTCTCCTTGCCGTCAGTTATTACACGGTCTGGACGATATTCCCCGTCCTTCGTAATCAAAGAGCACTCGTTACGCACGGTCCACTTAGGGGCGAACCATTCCCTTACCAAAGGCTTTTGGAATTTCTGGCGTAATTGGGCCAGTAAGTCTTCTTTCGTAAGGGAGTCATCATATAGCAGACCATCTGTTTCCATGTTCCTTAATGTGGGTTCTACATCATCAAGAGTATGGATACGGGAAAATATCTGGTGCATTATCGTACCGATGCGTATGTAACGTTGACGGTCATTGTCGTCTATGGAGTCATCCAAGAAACGCCTGCTTTCGTTACTCTGTCGATACTCCACCTTGTTCTCATACGATAATACAGGTACATCAATCTGTTGGGGAATGATATCGAATACATTGACGGGGGAAGTGTCAATATCTGTTGCGACTGGACTTGCAGAGGTCTTTTCCTCTACATCCTTGCGCATATCTGTAAGTTGACCGTATGTCAGTGTCAAAGGCTGACTTGCATCTTCTATTCCGTCAATATGCAGAGGCACGCCGTTTATTTTATCCGGCAGACATTTAATCACGTCTTCTATTATCTTAGAGCGTATGGTGGCTTTAGGATTCTCATCGCCTTTGCTCCGTGCAGATGGCTTGTATCGCTTGCCTAATATGAATAAAGAATGGGCAGCGCGTGTCATGGCCACATATAGCAGGTTAAGGTTGTCAACCACAGTCTGTATATGCTCTTCAATGCCATCTTCCTTATACAAGGTATCCATCAAGGTGTTTACGGAATAATAGTCCACAGGTATAATGGGAAGTTTAGAGAAAGGCATTTCATCAGAGTGCAACCATAGCATTACGGCATGTGTAGGATTCAGCTTCCAATCGCAGTAGGGGAGTATTACATGCTTGAACTCCAATCCCTTACTCTTATGGATTGTCATTATGCGTACGCCGTCACACTCTGCTGTCTGTATTGTCTTGTTACAGATGTCGTCGCTCCATGCAGAAAGGAAATCCTCTAATACGGGAGTCATGTCTGCCGTGAAGTCATGTAGGTAGTCAAAGAATTTAGTGACGTATGCACCCTCTTTTGTTATTTCGCCGAGAGCAAAGAGTCTTAGCAGAGTCTCTGCCATGTCATGGAGAGACATATCTGTAAGAGTGTCATATTCTTCATCAAACGCCTGTAATTGCTCATCTGTAACATTGCGGCTCAGTGATGCGCGTGCTACGGAGTCGTTTGGGTGTGCCAATAAGGTCATGGCATCAATAATAGTGTTGACAGCCTTTGAGGCATCAAGTCTGAAAGCCTCTGCTGATACGATCTTAATGCCGGCGCCTGTCTCTTCTATGTATTCTGCAATCTTGCTTATCTCGTTACCATTTCTTACGAGTATGGCTATGTCGCTTTGCTTTATGCCGTAACCCTCCACAAGAGATATAATGGTGTCAAGTGTGCGTTCACACATTTCATCATACATATCTTCAGGTAGCAGTTCTATATGTACTAAACCCTCCTGAGGTTTGCTTGCGGGCACATCCTGTTTTACGTCAGCGTATGCTTTCTTCAGTTCTTGCGCACGTTCCGACGAGTAAGGTAAGAGATTGTTAACCTCTATCTCTGCAGCTTTTCCAAAGAATGCATTATTGAATTCTATCACGTTTCGTGTAGAACGCCAGTTGGTCGTCATGGGGTGGAACGATATCTGGTCACTTGGCACCTCGTTCTCAATGTTGTTTAGAAGACGCCAGTCGCCCGAGCGGAAACGGTAGATGCTTTGCTTCACGTCGCCCACAATAAGGTTACTACATCCTCTTGCCATACAGTCCTCCAGCAATACTCTGAAGTTCTTCCATTGCACAGTGCTGGTGTCTTGAAACTCGTCTATCATGATATGTTCCAGGCGCGCTCCTATCTTTTCAAATATAAAAGGAGAGTCGCTGTCCTCCATTACGTCTTTCAGCAATGTCTGAGTGTCACTCAGCATAAAGCGTCCAACGGAGGCATTGAGTTGCTTGGCACAGTCCTCTATCCTTTTCAGCAGTCTCAGGTCATTCAGGTGTCTCAGCGTTGCCTGTGCTGTGTTATATTTACATGCATCATCGGGCCTGAACCCCTCTATCGTCCTGAGCTTGTGTATAAGAGTGCTTTCTACCAAATCCCTTACCTCCTGCTCATTGTCAGAGTTCTTTGCAACCCATGCGTCAACATTGTCCATGCAGGCCTCGACAGTCTTGTTGCGAACATTAGAGGCTGCAAATTCTCCGTTGCTGAGTTTCTTGAAGTAATTCATGATGCTGCGCCCCTTGCCTTTGAAGTCATTGTCAATGTCGAGTCCGGCATTGGTTACGATATCCAGCACATCTTGTCCTTCTTTTGAGTATTTGCCTTCAAGGTTATTGCGTAAGGTAGTAAGCTCTTTGCGGTATTCATCAAAAAAAGCGTCGTTGGCAAATACAACATCCATCTTTTTCCTGTGTTGTTTATACACTTCGCTCCATATTGTGCCGCTGAAGCGCTTGATGTCTGCAATCACGTTCCATGATTTGTCATCATCAAGTCTGTCTTTCATATATCTTACTACGACGTCCAGCAACTTCTTGTCGCTGGTAACCCCGTCAATCAATTGGTCCACGGCCTGGTCTGTCACTTGCTCGTTGTTCAGTCCCACGCGTAGGTTTGCGTTGAGTCCCAGCTCCTTCGCAAGGTTGCGTAACACACCTTGGAAAAAGGTGTCTATCGTCTGTACACGGAAGAAATGATAGTTGTGCAGCAACAAACTTAGGGCTTTGCCAGCCTGCTTGCGTACAAACTCTTCATTTACATCCATGTCATTCATCAGTACGTTCAGGTAACTGTCAGATGACGGCAACCCATGGCTCAGTCCATACAATTGTGACAGGATACGCATCTTCATCTCCTCTGTAGCCTTGTTGGTGAAGGTCACAGCCAGGATGTTCTCATACGCATAGGGATTAAGCAAAAGTAACTTTATGTATTCAATGGTAAGTGTAAACGTCTTACCACTGCCAGCACTGGCTTTATATACCGCCAGTGTCGGTTGGGGAGTCAAGGGGTGTTCTTCAGTCATTGTCTGAATAATTCTTAAAATATAAGCAAAGGTAAGTTATTTTTTTGGATAAACCGCACTTTTTTGGTACTTTTGCATAAAATATAAACTAAAAAATGCTTAAATTCATTTCACTGGGCAGTGGCAGTAGTGGCAACTGTTACTATCTCCAGACTGATAATGACGCAATGCTGATAGATGCCGGTGTGGGTATTCGTTCTGTTAAGAACCATTTACATAAGTGCGGTTTGAGCCTGAGTAATGTGAAGCGCATACTTGTAACCCACGACCACGCCGACCACATAAAGGCCGTAGGCGTAATCAGCAGCGAATTCAATATACCTGTATATGCCACACAAGAAGTACATGCAGGAATAGGGCGCAACTATTGCGTACCGAAGAAGATACCCTCAGACAACTGCAGACTGATAGAAAAAGACAAGTCTCAGGTGATGGGGGAGTTTGTTGTTACTCCGTTTGCAGTGCCACATGACAGTTCTGGCAATGTGGGATTCCGCATTGAGGCTGATGGTGTGGTGTTCTGTCTGATGACGGATGTAGGCCATGTGACAGAGCAAATGCAACATTACATAGGAGAGGCCAACTATCTTGTTATAGAGGCCAACTATGATACGGAGATGCTGCATGGCGGAACATATCCCGCACACCTGAAAAGCAGGATAGACGGTCCTACGGGACACTTGTCAAACAAGGACTGCGGAGAGGCTTTGGCAAACTATGCTACGGCAAACCTCAAACATGTGTGGCTGTGTCATCTCAGTGAGGAAAACAACCATCCTGTGTTGGCGCTCAAGACCATAGAGCAGACACTCAGGTCATACGGTCTGGTGATGGGTAAGGATTTTAAGGTGGAGGATCTGAAGCGTAAGACTCCGTCTGAATTCTTTGAATTGGTATAATTAAACCTTTCCACCCGTAAGATAGTCAATAATAATGAATGATAATTAAATGTATAAGATAATGAAAAAGACACTATCCTTATTCATAATGCTCATGGCTATGAGCATGAACATTATGGCTGAGCCGGCAATCTCTTTTGAGAAGACATCACACAACTTTGGCACATTCTCTGAGGCTAATGCCACTCAGAAGTGCACCTTTACTTTCACCAACACAGGAGACAAGCCTCTTGTCATCAATCAGGCTGTTGCATCATGTGGTTGCACAGTGCCTAAGCACACAAAGACACCGGTTGCTCCTGGCGCTAAGGGAACAATAGAGGTTGTGTATAACGGTCAGGGTAAGTTCCCTGGACACTTCAAGAAGACCATCACGGTACGCTCTAACGGCACTCCAGAGATGGTAAGACTTTACATAGAAGGAGACATGACAGAGAAATGATATTTGACAGCAGAGAGAAAGATAAAGCTCTGGGCATTATAAACAGTCTCAGAATACGGTTGAATACGGCGTTGCTTCCCGACGACGAAGGGAGGTTGCGCCGTATTCTTTTTACTGCAATCAGGGAGGGGCAGATAGACAGGGACACCTTTGGACTGAATCCTATCCTTATGTCTATGCAGACCGCCTATATTGCCGTTAATGAGATAGGATTGCGTCGTGACAGTGTGATAGCCACGCTCCTCACGCCGTTGGTGCTTAATGATAGCTATACGCTTGATGAGGCGGAACGTGATTTCGGTGCAGGACCGAAGAATATCTTGCAAGGTTTATTGCACGTACAGGAGCTTTATAAGAAGACTCCGGTCATAGAGACAGAGAATTTCCGTAACCTGCTGCTCTCGTTTGCAGAGGATATGAGGGTTATCCTCCTCATGATAGCTGACAGGGTCAATGTGATGCGTGAGATACGCAATGTGACGGATATTGAGTCACAGCGACGTGTGGCAGAGGAGGCAAGCTATCTCTATGCCCCATTGGCGCATAAGCTGGGTTTGTATAAGTTGAAGAGTGAGCTTGAGGACCTGTCATTGAAGTACCTTGAGCATGACGCATATTATCATATAAAGGAAAAACTGTCTGCCACCAAGCGTGCGCGCGACAAGTATATCAATGACTTCATCGGACCTATCCGTGAGAAATTACAGGCAGCCGGACTGCGCTTTCACATGAAAGGGCGCACCAAGTCCATTCACTCCATCTGGCAGAAGATGAAGAAGCAGCGGTGTCCCTTTGAGGGTGTCTATGACCTCTTTGCGATACGTATTATCCTTGACAGTGAGGGAGAGCAGGAGAAAAAGGACTGTTGGCAGGTTTACAGCATTATCACAGATATGTACCAGCCTAATCCTAAGCGTCTGCGCGACTGGCTCAGTGTGCCAAAGAGCAACGGCTATGAGTCGCTTCACATCACGGTGCTCGGTCCGGAGCAGAAGTGGGTGGAGGTACAGATACGTACCGAGCGTATGGATGAGATAGCTGAGCACGGACTGGCAGCCCACTGGCGTTACAAGGGTGTTAAGGCCGGTGGCGGCGGTATGGAGGAATGGCTTGCCATAGTAAGGCGTGCGTTGGAGGCTGGAGATGACATGCAGGTGATGGACCAGTTCCGCATGGACCTTTATGAAGATGAGGTGTTTGTGTTCACTCCTAAGGGAGAAATAAAGAAATTCCCCATGGGAGCTACTGTGCTTGACTTTGCGTACCTTATACACTCGCGCATAGGAAACCAGTGCGTAGGCGCGCGTATAAACGGCCGTAATGTGCAGATACGTGAGGAACTGCATTCCGGTGACACCGTGGAGATACTGACGTCGGCTCAGCAGAAGCCGAAGCGTGACTGGCTGCAGATTGTTAAGACATCTCATGCTAAGAGCAAGATACGCCAAGCCATAAAGGAGGCGCAGGCTGCTGACGGACTGTATGCGAGGGAGGTGTTGTACCGTCGCTTCAAGAACAGGAAGATAGAGGTTGACGAACCACTTCTGCAGCAACTGATAAAGAAGATGGGGTATAAGGAAGTGTCAGACTTCTATATAGCCATAGCCAACGAGCAACTTGACGTCTTGACTGTCATAGACCGTTACATGGAGTTGAAGAACCCACAGGTATCGGCAGGCGATGACGGCGAGGGCGCACCTCGTAAGAGTGCGTCTGAGTATGTCATGAAGGAGCGTCGTGATGATGATGTGCTCGTTATAGACCGTAACCTGAAAGGGGTGGACTATACTTTGGCAAAATGCTGTAATCCTATATATGGTGATGATGTGTTCGGCTTTGTCACGGTGTCGGGCGGCATAAGGATACACAGGCAGGATTGTCCCAATGCACCTGAGATGCGTTCGCGTTACGGCTACCGTATCGTCAAGGCCCGTTGGAGTGAGAAAGGCTCTGGTCGTTATGATATTACCATGCAGGTTATAGGCAATGACGATATTGATATAGTGAACAACATAACGTCTGTAATATCAAAAGAGGAGAATACAGCACTGAGAGCCATCAATATTGACAGCGATGACGGTTTGTTCAAAGGAGTCATTACCGTGGCTCTGGATGACACCTCGCGTCTGGAGGCGCTTATAAGGAAACTGCAGAATGTTAAAGGAGTGAAGTCTGTGAAGCGTGTGTAGCTTTCACTTTCTTATAATATCATATATAGCAATAGGTTGGTACATCTGAAACATGATAGATGTACCAACCTATTGCTATATATGAATGTCTGTCACTAAGACTATTGGTGCTGTTCGCGCAGCAAGTCATTGACAGTCTTCACAGGGTTGAATGTACCCAATGGCACTTCCACGAAGACTGTTGACCAGTCGCTCATCGCTCCGTTCCATAATCCTGGCAGCTCAAGAGCTTTCAGTTCCTTGCCGCCCTTTGACTTCTCAGATATGAAGCCTGTTGTAGGGTCAACAAAGTCTGGCAGGTTGAACGGCTTGCCTTGGTAGTCGCGTACGGCGCATACGAGGTCAACGGGATTGAAGTGTGTTCCCTCGGTGAACATACGCAGATATTCCTTGTTTGACTTGTCTATCTGGCTGCTCTCCAGTATCTGCAGGGAAACGGTGCCGTCTTGGTTGTAGGTAAGGAATGGGCCGCCACCTGGTTCGCCCACGTTCTTCACCACGCCGCAAACGCGCATTGGACGGTTCAGTTTCTTTTTCAGGTAGATTACGAGCTCAGCGTCCTCCAGGTCCTTTATGTCCTGTTTTCTGCAGCATAGCTGTTGCTGTACGAAGCGTATTATCTCCTCAAGCTTAGCATGGTCATAGCGTCCGCTTTCCAATACTCTCATATACTCGAAAGCCTGCTTCTGCAGTGTAACGAGCACGCCGGCTATCACCTGCTTCCAGTCCACAGTCTCAGGTTTCAGTCTGTCAGGTACCACGTTGTCTATATTCTTTATGAATATGATGTCTGCAGATATCTCGTTGAGGTTCTCAATGAGTGCTCCGTGGCCACCCGGACGGAATAGCAGTGAGCCGTCGCTGTTGCGGAACGGAGTGTTATCGGCATTGGCAGCGATGGTGTCTGTAGATGGCTTCTGCTCAGAGAAGGTGATGTTGTATGTCACGCCGTATTTGTCGGCATACTGCTGCATCTTCTCTGCCACACGCTGCTTGAACAGTGGCAGGTGTTCGTGGCTGACGGTGAAGTGTACGTTTGCCTTACCCTTAGAGGCTGCATAGAGTGCACCTTCCACCAAGTGCTCCTCCATAGGTGTGCGTGAGCCTTCCGCATACTTGTGGAACAGCAGCATACCCTTAGGCAACTGACCGTAGTTCAGTCCGTCAGCTTGCAGCATCTGTGCAGCCACGGCTTTATAGTTGCCTTCGCTTATAAGAGTGTCTATGTCCTTGCCCAGGTTCTTCTTGCAAGACTCGTTGAGAGCATCATAGAAAGCGAAGCTCTTGATGTGTGCGAAGTATATCTTCTCAAAGTCAGTGGTGGGGACGTCATAGTCTGCATCGACAAAGGCAAACATGTCCTTGAACATACGTGATGCAGCACCGCTGGCAGGAACGAACTTTACTATCTCCTTGCCCTCGGCCTTATAGTCTTCCCATGCCTTTACATAGTCTTTCTGCTCGCTTGCCGTTGGCGCTATGATGCCTTTGCCTACGGCTGCTGCCGCCTCAAGGCGCAGAAAGGGGAATCCTGTCTCAAACTGTTTTAGCTGTTTTTCAATCTGCTGCTCACTTATACCTTTGGCAGCTAACTGTTTTAGGTCTTTTTCCTGTAACATAGTGTATGTTTTTGGTTTTCCGGCAAAGATACAAAAAGTATCTTGAATAAGCAAATTTTTTTCAGGAGTTAAGTAGCTAAGTAGTTAAGAAGTTAAGAAGTTAAGTAGTTAAGTAGTGAAGTAGTGAAGACTTATGTATTAGACTCGTTGGACAGCAGACGTAATGTCTTAACTCCTTGACTCCTTGACTCCTTAACTCCTTAACT
>JAEEGF011403098.1_pt1 | contig 38858 bp, 23 predicted proteins | sample 9134171 | NCBI WGS metagenome assembly JAEEGF01 (sample SAMN16246542, study PRJNA631951) | gut metagenome | biome: gut microbiome; feature: rumen; material: AP-attached | host: Bos | place: Iran: Karaj | collected 2018-10 | reverse complement strand
CGGACTGGTGAGTGAGCAGTTCCAGCCCAACTCAGGCCTGAAGGCCAGCGACGGCAGGATCTATTTCGGTAGCACGAGTGGCTTCAACAGTTTCCTGCCTTATCAGATCAAGGCTAATCACGTGATGCCGCCTGTCTATATAACAGGTATGAGCATCATGAACCAAGAGGAATATACGGCAGAAGGGCTGCCGCTCGACCTCTCACAGACCAAGGAACTGACGCTGGGCTATGGCGATGCCCAGATGGTGACGTTCTCGTTTGCCTCGCTGAGCTATTGCTCGCCTGAGAAGAACCAATATGCCTATATGCTCGAAGGGTTCGACCGCGACTGGAACTATGTGGGCAACCAGAACCGGGCTACCTATACGAACCTGCCGGCAGGTACCTATATCTTCCGAGTGAAGGCCACCAATAATGACGGGGCATGGTCGCAGAACGAGGCGGCACTGCAGATCGTGGTCTATCCGCCTATCTGGTGGAGCTGGTGGGCCAAGGTCCTATACCTCTTATTGATAGGTGTCGCTATCTGGTATTATGTGCGTTTCCGCTTGAAGCGTGCTGAGCATCAGCATCAGCAGGAGATAGAGCGGCTGAACGCAGCGAAGGAGAAAGAGGTGCGCGAGGCGCGTCTGAACTTCTTTACGATGATTGCCCACGAGATACGCACGCCGGTATCGCTGATTATCGGGCCGTTGGAGAAGATCATGAAGAAGGGCTCGCCCTCTGACGACATGCGCGTCATCGACCGTAATGCGCATCGGCTGCTGGAACTGGTGAACCAGTTGCTCGACTTCCGCAAGGTGGAACAACAGAGTCTGGTGATGCACTTCGCTCCACAGAACATTCATGAACTCATAGAAGGCATCAGTGAACGGTTTGCGCCGACCTTCGAGCAGGGTGGTAAGCACTTTACGGTGGATTGCCCCGATGAGCACTTTACAGCCATCATCGACAGGGAGGCCATTACGAAGGTGGTGAGTAACCTGCTGACCAATGCCAATAAATATACGAAGGACGATGTGCGGCTCGCCTGTGGGGTGGAGCCCGACGGGGAGCATTTCCGGATAGTGGTCAGCGACAATGGTGTCGGTATCCGCGAGGAAGACCGCCAGCGCATCTTCGAACCGTTCTTCCAGGCGATGGACAATAAGCCGGGCACGGGTATCGGCCTGAACATTGTGAAAAACATTGTGGATCTTCATCATGGCACCATCTCGCTGGTCTCTGAGGTGGGGCAAGGCACTACCTTTACCGTCATATTGCCAGTAAAGCAAGAAAGTCGGGAAGATGTTTCGCAAGCGTCGTTGGGTATGAGTCCTTATAAGTCTGTCTCTATCACGCGCAGCGATCATGAACCAGAAACTTCGACACCAGTTCCGGCCAAAGCGTCTGTCAATCAACATCCCGTGATGCTGATCGTCGATGATGCAGAGGATATGGTGGCCTTCCTGAAGGATAGTTTCAAGGAGCAGTATGAGGTGATTACTGCCAGCGACGGTATCGAGGCCCTCGACCTGTTGAAGAAACACGAGGTGAACATCATTATCAGCGACTGGATGATGCCCAGGATGGATGGTGCTGAACTCTGCAGGCGCGTGCGACAGAACCAGTTGACGAGTCACATCCCCTTCGTGATGCTCACGGCCAAGACAGACGACGATGCCAAGGTGGAAGGTATGGATGTAGGTGCCGATACCTATATCGAAAAGCCCTTCTCGCTGGAATATCTGGAGGCCTGTATCCGAAACATGCTGAAACTGCGCCGCCAACTGATGGAGAAGTTCTCTACCCAGCCGCTGGAGCCGGTAACGGAGATTGCCCAGAACGCTACGGATAATGAATTCCTGGTAAGAATGAACAAAATAATAGAGGAAAACTTCTCGAACTCGGAACTGAACGTGAACTTCCTGGCCGACAGGTTGAACATCAGCCGTAGCGGTCTCTTCGCCAAGATCAAGACGCTGGCCGACATCACGCCCAACGAGATGATACAGATTGTACGTCTGAAGAAGGCCGCCCAGCTCTTGCTTGAAAGGAAATATACCGTCAGCGAGATTGGTTATATGGTTGGCTTCTCTAATCCTTCTTACTTCTCGAAGTGTTTTCAGAAACAGTTTGGCATAAAGCCTGCAGACTATATGAAATCAAGACAAACTGAATCCTAAAAAACTACTATCGGAAATGATGATCAAACGAAATCTATGCATGTTGTTCTGGCTACTGACAGCGATGATCTGTCGGGGACAGGTTTGGCAGTATGTCGATCCGCGTATCGGCAGCGAGGGGGTAGGGCGCACATTCCCCGGACCGTCGATGCCTTTTGGAATGTGTAAGCCCGGACCCGACTGCACCATCAAGCCCAACGCTGGTTGGGCGCCTATGCCCGAAGTGGTGACGGGTTTCTCGCAGACACACGTCAGTGGGACGGGCGGTGGTCAGAAGTATGGTAATATCCTCATCTTGCCTTATTTTAGTGGTGAGAGGTCAGAGGTAAGTGGTGAGAGGAGAACCGACGAAACGTTTTCACTGGGTTATTATTCGACGACCTTCGATAATGGGATCAGGACAGAGATAACAGCCTCTGAGCGCTGTGCCTTCTATCGGATACATTATCCTCACCCCTCACCTCTCACCCCATGCCTCTTCATAGACGCCACCCACTATCTGGGTAAGAACCCGATACCCGACCGTCGCGAACAGCAACAGTTCGTGGGAGCCGAGGTCGAGGTGGTCAATAACCAGGAGGTGCGCGGCTTTTCAAGGATACGTGGAGGTTGGAACAACGGCGAGGCCTATACCGTCTATTTCTGTCTGATGTTACAGGGGGACGGTTCTTTTGTTACATCGGCGAAGGACTCATCGCCCTGTGTCAGTCTTCAACTGACTGATACGCTGGTGAACGTGAAGGTAGGCATCTCCTATGTGAGCAGCCAGCAAGCCAAGCGGAATATCCCCGACTGCGACTTCGACACCCAGTTGGAACGGTTGCGCTCAAGTTGGAACCAGCTCATCAGCCGTTTCAGCATCAAGGGCACTGAGGCGCAGAAGCGGATGTTCTACACAGCCCTCTATCACACGCTGATCATGCCTGTCGATAAGTCGGGCGAGAACCCCAAGTGGCGCGAGATGCCATATTATGATGACTACTATGCCATCTGGGACACCTATCGCTCGTCGTCACCCCTCATCACGCTGATTGACCCGAAGCGCGAGGCAGCTATCGTGAACTCGCTGCTGAACATCTACAAGCGCGAAGGCTATATGCCCGATGCCCGCAGCGGTGACAGTAATGGCAGGACGCAGGGCGGCTCGAATGCCGAAGTGGTGATAGCCGACGCTTTCGCCAAAGGACTGGAGGGCATCGACTATCAGTATGCCCTCGAGGCAATGCTGAAGGATGCAGAGGCTGATCCTGGGGCTGACCACGAGAAGCACGGGCGGGGTGGACTGAAGGAATACACCGAACTGGGCTATATCCCCTACGGCATCGACCGCGCCGGTACGCGAACCATCGAATATGCCTACGACGACTTCTGTATCGCAGAGGTGGCCAAAGGACTGGGCCGAACAGATGTCTATGAGCACTATCTGAAGCAGAGCGCCAACTGGAAGAACCTCTGGCGGGCAGACTATGAGTGGGACGATGTGAAAGGGTATATCATGCCGCGAGACGCCCAAGGCCGATGGCTCGACTCCGTGCCTTGGGGACGGTCGAAAGTGTTTCATCCGACGATTCCCTATACGCCTGTGACGAAGGTGGCTCCTTGGTATCTGCCTTGGTGGAGCACCTTCTTCTATGAAGCCCTCTCGGCAGAGTACTCGCTGAGTATCCCTCACGATGTGCCGGGACTGATCGAGGCCTGTGGCGGGGCAGAGACCTTCCGCAAGAGGCTGGATCTCTTCTTTGAGCGCAAACGCTATAACGTGGGTAATGAGCCCTCGTTCCTCACGCCCTGTCTCTATCACTGGATAGGGCGACCAGACCTGACGTCAGACCGTGTGCGACAGATCATCACGGAGAACTATACCGACCAGCCCGACGGGTTGCCAGGCAATGATGACAGTGGGGCGATGTCGTCGTGGCTCGCCTTCCACATGCTTGGTTTCTATCCCAATGCCGGACAGAGCTATTACCTGTTGCACGCACCCTTGATTCCAGAGTGGACGCTACAACTCTCTAACGGCAAGACCCTTCATGGCACCGTGAAGGGTAAAGGCAGCCACTTTGAGAAAGTCGAGCTGAACGGCAGACTGCTGGAGGATGCGCGACTGGAGCATGCAGACCTGATGGCTGGCGGCGAACTGACGTTCTACGTATCCAAGAAAAATCCGTCGGCTGCGGACACGAAGTCCGTCACGTACGCACCCGGTGTCCGCCCCGAGGGAAAAAATAATCCGTCGGTTATCGGAAAACCATGGGGCTTACTGAAAAAGGGAGAGATCGCCTTTACGCTCAATAGGCAATACCGGACCTGGCCACTCACTTACGACTGGGAGGGCGATACACTCGTCGTCGGCTGTAAGGAGGCCACCTATCTCATCCCCCGTTCCGTCGTCAGTCATGCACATCGCTTCTGCTGGGATATCCCCGCTGATGGAGCAGTCTATCGGCCACAGGGCACCTTTGGCTTCATCTCTCTCGACGCGCTACGCGAACTGCAGGAGAAAGGTGAAACACGATATGACGGTATCACCTGGCGCGTGGTAGAAGCGGGCGATACGTTGCACCTACGTGCAGACATAGACCGCACAGAGATGTGGGTCACGGTGAAAGACGAGCTGCCGCTGGTGGTCGAAATGCGTAACAATCCCTTGGGAATCGACTGGCAGATAGTCACGAATGCCTCATTTTGACAGTTTTCTGGTAAAAGATTTGGTCATATCAGTAAAAAAAAGTAACTTTGCATACGAGTGTATTTATAATTATGATTTGAATGAACCGACGATTACTATTAATCTTTAGCCTTCTGATAGGGAGTCTGTTGCCTGGTGCAAGTCAGCCAAAGAGTGAGGATGACGCCAAGGCCGCCTTGGCCGAGGTCGATGCACAGATTGCCCATGAGCAAGAGCGTGGCGATGTCGAGAAAGAGGGTGAGGCCCGTTGGCAGAAGATCGTTACCCTGAAGAATTTCTCGATGACGCAAGAGCAGGCTGTAGAGGCTGGCATTCAGATGGACTGGTTTCGCAAGCACAAACAGTGGGACAACTTCTACCGCAGTTGGCAACTGCGTGCCAATGCCTATTGTGCACTGGGAAAACTTCAACTCGGTCTTCAGGAGACGCAGCGCATGCTTGACGATGCCAAGGATCGCAACAACAAGATGGGCAGGGCAATGGCCTACAAGCAGATAGGCGTGATCTATCTGAACATGAAACAGACGGAGCCTGCCGTTGAGGCGCTGCAGCACTATGCTGATCTGATGAAAGACGAAGACGACGACTTCAGTTCGCTGAGCAACATCTATTATCGGATGGCAAAGGCCTATGACTATGACCATGCCTTCGGCGAGGAACTGAAGATCACAGACCTGTGGCTTAAGTTCCTTCAGGATAAAGTGAAAGACATCAGCAGTCCTGAGGCCGGAGAGGGTTATAACGCCTACTATCTGGCGCGGGCATCGGCCTTTATCGGACTGAATCGGCTGGACGAAGCCCGACGGGCCCTTAACGAAGCAAGTCGGCATGCCCATCAGGTAAAGACCGCCCTCAGTCTGCACCATTATTATAAGATGGCAGCCCGTTACCATCTGGCAAGCGGTGAGGCTGCAGAAGCAGTGCTCTACACAGACAGTGTCGGCATGACAACCCAAGAGAAAGACGATCATACAGACGAGGTGAGGGCTCAGGCACTGATGATGTTAGGCCAAGACGCAGAGGCAGCCCGTATCTATCAGCGGTTGTATCACGAGAAAGACTCCGTCTTCGGACTTGATGCCCGTCAGCATCTTGACGAACTGAACACGCTGTTCCAGATCGACGAACTCAAGACCGAACAGCAGCAAGCTAAGTTTAAATATATCCTGATTGCCGCTTCGTCTATCGTGGTGGCTCTCCTGCTACTGCTCTACTTCGGTTGGCGCAGTGCCATCAAGCAGAAGAGAGTCAACGAAGAGTTGCGCATTGCCAACGAACGGGCGAAGGTGTCGTCGAAGATGAAGGCAGAATTCATCAGGAACATCACCCACGAGATACGAACCCCGCTGAACATCGTCTCAGGACTCACACAGATATTGAATGAGCCAGATATGGATCTGGGGCAGAGCGAGAAGAATGACCTGCTGGAGCGAGTCAGGGAGAACACCGATCGGATTACCAATCTGGTTGACAGGATGCTCGAACTCAGTGATGTCAGCAGCGAAATCCTCATTGAGCGGCATGACGAGGCAACGGTGCAAGACATCGTGTCGCAGGCTATCGAGTTCTCCGGCATCGTCGGACAGACCAATCCCGGCAATGCGGAATCGGCTGTCAAGTTTGATTTCATCGATAATCAGGAGGTTGCCTCCATCACGCTGCACACCAATAAAGTCTATGCCATTCGTGCCCTCTCGCAACTGCTGGAGAATGCGGCTAAGTTTACGCACGAAGGCGGCATCACGCTCCGGATGGAGAATACCGATAAGAGTGTTCGCCTGATTGTAGAAGATACGGGCATAGGTATTCCCTCTGTCGAGTCGGAGCATATCTTCGAAGAGTTCGTGCAACTCGATGAGTTTGCCGATGGTACAGGTATCGGACTGACTGTGGCACACTCCATTGCCCAGCGCATGGGAGGCGACTTATGGCTTGATACCGATTATTCACAGGGCGCACGCTTCGTACTTGAACTGCTGAAGGCTTAACTGCGTTAATAAGAAGAACAACATGAATAGATCAAACAGATACTTGCTATTGGGCATAGCCCTGCTGATGGCTCTCCCACTGTTCGCCCAATATGAACGACTGGGAGGCGTCTATTTTGCCTATCCCGTGACAGCAACAAAGATGGCTGCAGCCCCCGAGGGATATGAGCCATTCTATATCTCGCACTATGGGCGACACGGCTCGCGCTGGCTGCCCGATGACAGGAGGTATATCTGGGTGAACCAGCAGTTTGAGAATTCGAAACAGTTGACTAAGTTGGGTAAGGATGTCCGCAAGCGACTGGCGAAGATCTGGAAGAATGCCGAGGGGAACGGGGGCTTGTTGACGCCCCTTGGAGGCAGGCAGCATCGGGCCATCGCGCAAAGGATGTACCAGAACTTCCCACAGCTTTTCACCGCAGAGTCGCATCTGACGGCCTATTCGAGCGTAGTGCCTCGTTGTAAGAGCAGCATGCTGAATTTCACCTCAGAGTTGGCATCGCTGAATCCCGCTCTTCAGATCGACCCCATCACCCGTGAGGAGGATATGGCCTGGATAGCGTATAAATCGCCAGAGCAACAGGCCTTTGAGCGCACCATCAACATCCCCTTGAAGCTCTCTACCGACCGGTTTATCAATGCCCTGTTTACGGATGCCAGTCATCTTTCTGCCAGAGACAGACAGAAGCTGCTCTCCGAACTGCATACGATAGCATCGGATATGCAGGATGTGGAACTGGACGTATCGCTCTATGATATCTTCACGGAAGAGGAACTGAAGGCTGTCTATGACGTGAACAATCAGCGGATGACGCTCCAGCATGGCAATGAGATCATGAATCACGGCATCGCTGCGCGCTCAGCCATCTCACTCTGGCAGCGGATAGAACAAGAGGCCGATGCTGCCATTGCCTCAGGAAAGAAAGGGGCCGATCTCCGTTTCGGTCACGACTCTCATCTTTACCGTCTGCTGTCGCTGATGGATGTGGACACCAAAGGCAAGCCTATGGACGAACTTCTGCCAATGGCTGCCAACCTGCAGATGATTTTCTATAGGAATGCACAAGGGAAGGTGCTTGTGCAAATACTGCACAATGAGCACCCTGCCCGTCTGAATATCGGCTTCAAGGTTGAGGGCTTCTATTACTGGGAGGACATGAAGCAGCATGTGGCAGACCGTATGCACTATCTAGAACACTTGCGCCAACTCTGTGACTTGAACACGATGGTAGGAACGGCGCCAGCCAACACCAAGACAGCAGGACTCTTCGGCAAAGGTTCTGAGGAGCACGGACAGACGTTACCCGCTGTGTTGGCGCCTAACGGTCAGAACTTCTGGACACCCCAGACACGGGATACGGAAAAGAAGTGCGTTGCACCTTATTATTATACAGACTCGCTGTTTCAAGGTATTCGTAACAGTCACTGGATCGTTGGCGGCTGTACGCAGGACTATGGTTCGTTTACCTTGGCTGCCCTGGGCGGGAAACTGCGCCTGAGACCAGAGGAACGGGCTACACCGTTCTCCCATTCAGAAGAGACCTCTCATCCGCATTATTATGCTGTCCGTCTGCCTCAAGAGCATCTGAAAGTGGAGATGACGGGTCAGAGTCATACTGCTATCTTCCGTATCACGCCAGAGCAGGATGGTCCTGTGCACATCGTCTTGAATCACAACAGCGACGAGGGTGAGGGCTATCTGGAGATTAACAATCAGGACAAGACCATCTGTGGCTATAACCCTGTGCATCGTATCTATCAAGGCTGGGGCGAACCAGCAGGCTTCTGTGGGTATTTCCTGTTGCAGGCCTACGATGAAATCGCAGATTTCGGCATTGACAGTCTCTACGCTTGGTTTACTTTCAAGGGTAAGGCCCATGAGCCGATTATCCTGAAGGCTGCTTCTTCGTTTACCTCGAAAGAGGGAGCCGTCGATAATTTTGCGGCTGAGGCTGAAGGACATGATTTTGAGAGTATGATGGAACATGTGGCATCGCTGTGGACGACTCGCCTGCATACCATCGATGTGGAAGATCAGGATACGGCTCGTGTGAACCAGTTCTATGGTGCCCTTTACCGGGCATCCTTCCTCCCTCGTGAGATGAGCGATGTCGGTGGCAGCTATCCGAAGTTTGCTGATGGTCTTACGGTGGAGCCGTCTTCTGCTACCGAGCCGCGGATTTACTATGGTGACTTCTCGATGTGGGATACCTATCGGGCTGTGCATCCGCTCTATAACATCATCGCTCCCCAGCAGTCGGCCGACATGATGCAGTCGCTGGTGACGATGTATGAGCAAGGCGGCTGGTTGCCTATCTTCCCCTGCTGGAACTCCTATACGGCAGCCATGATTGGTGATCACTGTTCTGTTGTCCTGGCTGATGCCTACGTGAAGGGCATTCGTAATTTCGATTACCAGAAGGCCTATGAGGGGATGCGGAAGAACGCTTTCGAGACACCCTTATCCATTGAGGACTATAAGAATGGTATGGGTCGAAGGGCTCTGCCTTCTTATCTGAAGTATGGCTATATCCCTCTGGAAGACGGTGTGAAGGAGGCCTTCCATCAGGACGAACAGACATCGCGCACACTTGAGTATGCCTTCGATGACTTTGCTGTGGCGCAGCTGGCGAAAGCCTTGGGTAAGAATCAGGATTATGAGACATTGATGCGTCGCTCAGAGAACTGGCGGCATGTCATCAATCCCAAGACAGGCTATTGCGACGGGCGTCATGCCCCTAAGCAGTTGTCAAGAAAGAAGGATGACGGCGGACGGTTTGAGGATAATCTCGACTTCATTCATCGTAAGCCGTATATCACAGAGGGTGCCACTTGCCACTATACCTGGTATGTACCGCAAAACGTGGACGGACTTGTGGAACTGCTGGGTGGCAAGGAGAAGTTTGAGGCTAAACTCGACTCGATGTTTACTGAAGGCAGATACTGGCACGGCAACGAACCTTGTCATCAGATAGCTTATCTATACGATTTCATCGGTAAGCCAGAGAAGACGGCCCAGCGCGTAGCCCATATTCTTGATACGGAATACAACGACAGTCCCGGTGGTCTTTCTGGCAATGATGATGCAGGCCAGATGTCTGCCTGGTATGTCTTCTCGTCGATGGGATTCTATCCTGTCTGTCCCGCTACCGATCGCTATATGCTCTCAAAGCCACGTTTCCAGAAGGTGACACTCAACCTGCAGGATGGCAAAAGATTCACCATCACGCCAGACTCACTGCCGAAAGACAGGAACTATATCACGCACGACGAGATGATGCGAGGAAATTAGGTCTTCACTCGAAAATCAGGGTGGTCAAGTGATCAGTGGCAAACAGTTCGTTTGCCACTTTTTGCAAGTCCTCAGTGGTGATGCTGTCGATACGGCGGCAAAGTGAATCGAGGTCGCGCTCATGCCCATGATGGAGATAACTTCTGCCAAAGTCGAGTGCGAACTGCTCACGATTGTCGCAGGCAATGGCTAACTGTCCTTTCAGCTGGCGCTTGGCAGCGGTAAGTTGGTTGGCACTCAGCGGCTTCTGCATCACTCGATCCAGTTCGTGGCGCACCAGACGGAGACAGCTCTTGATATCATGGTGGTCGCAGCCGAAATAGATGCACCAAACGCCAGTGTCGCCATAGCTGGCCATCGAACTCTCAACGGTATAGACCAGGCCGTGGCGCTCTCTGAGTGAGAGGTTCAGGCGGGCATTCATGCCAGGTCCTCCGAGAATGTTGTTGAGCAGATAGAGCGTCATGCGACGAGGGTCTTCGTATGCATACGTCTTAGTACCAAGCATCACATGAGCCTGATGAGAGCCGATAGAACGGGTGATGGTATTCGCAGACAGTCTCGTGTATGGCAGAGTCTGTGGTATCGGGGTATGACCTGTTCTTGCAGGGATATCCTTATTGGCCAACAACTTCACTAATCGTTTGAAGTCGATATCTCCGTAAACAAAGAAGACCGCATTGTCAGGGCGATAGTTCCTCTGTACGAAGCGCAGGGCATCGTCGGTCGTATAGGTACGCAACTGTTCTGCATGTCCCAGGATATTATGACCAAGCGGATGTCCTTCGAAAAGAATGTTCTCGAACTCGTCATAGATCAATTCGGCTGGCGAATCGTTATAACTCTCGATTTCATCGCATATAACCTCCACCTCTTTGTCTATCTCAGTCTGGGGATAGCGACTGTGGAACACGATGTCTGTCAACACATCGACAGCTTGCGCAAAGTGTTCCTTCGAGATGGCTGCATAGTAACAGGTATCTTCTTTGTTAGTGAAAGCATTCAGTTCGCCGCCCACACCCTCCAGAGCGTTGATAATCTGCAGGGCATGGCGTCGGGCTGTTCCTTTGAAGGTCATGTGTTCACAGAAATGGGCCAGTCCTTCTTCGCCAGGCATCTCATCGCGAGTGCCAGCAGCGATGTCATAGCCACAATAGACCACCTGCGAGACTGATGGCAGATGGATGACACGGAGTCCGTTATCGAACGTATATGTGTAATATTTTGTCATTTCAGCTGCAAAGTTACAATTTTTTTGGTGTTTCAACGATAAATTAAATGATTTTGAGTATCTTTGCACCCATAAGTATAAAGAGTATGCGTAAAGTAATAGGAATAGGCGAGACAATTCTCGATATCATTTTCAAGAACGACCAGCCCATTGGTGCTGTGCCAGGAGGCTCGATGTTTAACGGCTTGATTTCTTTAGGTCGTGCAGGCATCAATGCTACTTTTATCAGTGAAACAGGTCATGACCGTGTGGGCAAGCGTATCATCCAGTTTCTGGAAGAGAATCATGTGGATGCCAGCCATATCAATGTTTATCCAGAGTCAAAGTCGCCAGTGTCTTTGGCATTCCTGAATGAAAACAACGATGCGGAGTATATCTTCTACAAGGATCATCCTCATGACAAACTTGACTTCATCTTCCCGGAAATCCAGCAAGACGACATCGTGATGTTTGGTTCCTTCTATGCTGTCAACCCAGTCATCCGTCCTCAGATGTTTGCTTTCTTGGAATATGCCCGCAGTAAGGGAGCCATCCTGTATTATGACGTGAATTTCCGCTCTTCCCATCGTAACGAGGTGATGAAGGTGACTCCGAATATCCTTGAGAATCTGGAGTTTGCCGATATCGTACGTGGCAGTCAGGAAGACTTTGAGGTGATGTTCAATAAGAAAGATGCTGATACCGTGTATCGTTCGCAAATCTCTTTCTATTGCAAGAACTTTATCTATACGCAAGGTGGCAGTGCTGTAGAGATGCGCTCTGCTGGTGGACTGAGTAAGCAGTATCCTGTTATGAAGACGGAGACCGTCAGCACCATTGGAGCAGGTGATAACTTTAATGCTGGTTTCATCTACGGACTGATCAAGTATGACATCACGCGCGACCAGATCGTTGCTGGTATGGCAGAGCAACAATGGGATCAGGTCATTGCTGAGGCCCAGCAGTTCTCTGCCAATGTGTGCCAGAGCATTCATAATAGTATCGATCCAGCCTTTGCCAATCAGAAGAAACACGAGTGGGAGGCAAGTCTGGTGGAAAAGGAAAAGAATAAGTAAGAACAATGAATATGATTAGTGAAACCATTAAGTACATCGGTGTTGATGATCTTGACATCGACCTGTTTGAAAGTCAGTATGTGGTGCCTGAGGGCATGAGTTATAATTCCTATCTCATCGACGATGAGAAGATTGCGGTGTTGGATACTGCCGACCGTCGCAAGGGCGAGGAGTGGAAGGCAAACTTGAAGGCAGCCCTCAACGGTCGCCAGCCCGACTATCTGGTAGCTCACCACATGGAGCCCGACCACGCTGCGCTCATTGCAGAGATGCTGGAGACCTATCCTGGACTGCAGCTCGTATGTAGCGCCCAGGCTGTGAAGATGTTGCCAAACTTCTTTGAAGGCCTCAACTTCGAGGGTCGTGTCATGACCGTTAAGGAGGGTGATACACTCCAGCTTGGTCAGCATACGTTACAGTTTATCTCAGCGGCGATGGTGCATTGGCCAGAGGTCATTATGAGCTACGACACCAAGGATAAGGTGCTCTTCTCGGCTGATGGTTTTGGAAAGTTCGGTGCTTTAGTCAACGAGACAGACGACTGGGCTTGCGAGGCTCGCAGGTACTATTTCAATATCTGCGGAAAGTATGGTACCCAGGTGCAGAGCGTGGTGAAGAAGATGGCTGCTATCGACGTTCAGACCATCTGTCCGTTGCATGGTCCTATGCTGAAAGGCGAGGCGCTGGCTGAGGCTGTGAAGCTCTATGATATTTGGAGCAAGTATGAGCCTGAGAGCGAGGGCATACTCATCGCCTATGCCAGCATTCACGGTGGGACGGCTGCTGCTGCCGAGCGTCTAGGCGAGATACTTCGCCAAAAAGGTGCTGCTAAGGTTGTTGTCAGCGATTTGAGCCGCGACGATATGGCTGAGGTCATCGAGGATGCTTTCCGTTATCCTACTGTCGTAGTGGCTGCATCGAGCTATGACGCAGGTGTGTTCCCTGTGATGCACGACTTCCTTTACCATCTGCAGATTAAGAACTACCAGCGTCGTCGCTTCGGCATCGTTGAGAACGGCAGTTGGATGCCAACGGCGGGTAAAGTGATGCGTTCGATGATTGAGGGTCTGAAAGACTGTGAGATTGTAGAGCCGATGGTCACCATCCGCTCTCGCATGAAGGCTGCCGATGAGGCACAATTGGAGCAGTTGGCTGAGAGCCTGATGGCAAAATAACACAAATATAATTAAATAGCAACAACTATGAAGAAAATTTTGATGACAGTCCTCATGGCTGGAATAGCCTTGACGACTAACGCCCAGTGGAACACCTGGCACACCACACAGGCCATTAGTGGCGGTGTAGGTATTTTGGGATCAATTATCGCTTCGGCGGAGCACAAAAAGGCGATGGAGATTTTTGAGCGCGAGAAAGCACAGTATCAGCCTACTTTTGAGAAAGTGTATAGTGAAGCCAAGACTCTGGAGTCGGAAGAGCAGTGGGCCAACGCGCTCGATAAATTCGAAGAGGCTGCTAAACTGAACTGCGACTATGGCTATACCGATCAGAAGAGTCTCACGTTGAAAATCAACAGCCTTTACGAGAAAGCGGGACGTACAGAAGAAGGGCCGAGTGTGATTAACAACAAGACAACGATTCTGCCCGATTATTCGCACTATCGCTTCACGATGCAAAACCCCATCAGCAAGGGTAAGAAGGATAATACGCAGACCAAAATCGTACGTGTGAGCTGTTCGGACACAGAAACCCGTGTTGAACTGGAATGCGAGGCCGATATGCCCGACGATCAACTTTACATCAAGTCGGATACTTACATCAGGAGTAAGGGTAGCAATAAGTTGAAATTGATAAGCGTCGAGAATGTAACGGTGGCTCCTGTAGTAACAAAAATTCCCTGGCCATATCAGAAATTGCGCTTTGCTCTCATCTTCCCTGCTCTGCCTGATACGGCTGAAGAATTCGAACTCGTCGAACCTTCAAGCAGTTGGAAGTTCAGAAACATCAGATGCAGATAAAGATAAAAGGTCACGCCCAATAAGCGTGACCTTTCTTCTCTATTTCTTCTTTTTACGAGGCTTGCGCATGGCCCAGCCTTCCTCGCTGAAATCGGGCTCTTCGCCTTTTAGATCGCGAGGCACTTTGCCCATCAGCTCGCGCCAGTTGTCTTTCTTCTGGCGCTTAGGCTTTGGGGCAGACTTGCCTTCTGAAGGCTTTCCGCCCTCGTCGGCATCATTACAGCGCACAGTCCTGCCTTTATGTCTGATACCAGTAAGTTGTATCATCACTTTCTTGGCATCCTTCTCAGGAACTTCAAAATAGGAGATGGTATCGAGCAGGTCGATATGTCCGACCTCCTGACGTCCACCAACAAAACGATTCAGCGTCTGCATCAGTTCGCCAGGATAGAAACCGTCGCGTTTACCCAAGTTGATAAACAGTCGGCGATAACCTTTCTGAGCCTTATTCTGTAGTTTCTGCTTGTCGCTTTGGGGTTTCTTTTCCTTCCTGTCAGGCACAACGGCTTCAATCTCTGGTGCTTCTGCATAATAAGCCAGGAACTTGCCAAACTCCAGAGAAACGATTTTCTTGATGAGTTCCTCCTTATCGATATATTCGAAATAGCGGTTGATGTCTTGCATGAAGGGAGCAATCTCTTCATCATCGACATCAGTCTTCACAATCTGGTCCATTACCTTGTAGAGCTGTTTCTTGCAGATCTCCTCTGCTGATGGAATCTCTGCCTTCACAAACTCCTTGCCAATCACCTTCTCGATATTGCGAATCTTGAATTTCTCGCGACTATGCACGATGGAGATAGACGTACCCTTCTTACCAGCACGGCCTGTACGTCCTGAGCGATGGGTATAGTTCTCGATATCATCGGGCAGTCCGAAGTTGATGACGTGTGTCAGATCGTCCACATCCAATCCGCGTGCTGCTACATCTGTTGCCACGAGCAACTGCGTCAGGTGATTACGGAACTTCTGCATGGTCTGGTCGCGCTGCTGTTGGTTCAGATCACCATGTAATGACTCTGCATTATAGCCGTCCTTAATCAGTTTGTCTGCTATTTCCTGTGTCTCAACTTTGGTGCGACAGAAGATGATGGCAAAGATACGCGGATAGTAATCAACAATGCGTTTCAGCGCCAGATACTTATCCTTGGCATTTACCATATAATAGATATGGTTCACATTCTCTGCACCCTCGTTACGGCTGCCCACCACGATTTCCTGATAGTCGTGCAGATATTTCTTAGCCACACGTTCCACCTCCTTGCTCATGGTGGCAGAGAACATCAACGTGTGATGCTCTTCAGAAAGCGATTCAAAGATTTCGTTGATGCTATCCGAGAAACCCATATTCAGCATCTCATCGGCCTCATCGAGCACGATGTTTGTTACCTGTTCTAAGTGTGCGAAGCCGCGATGCATGAGGTCAACCAGTCGTCCTGGCGTAGCTACAATGATCTCGACGCCCTTCTTCAAGGCTCTCATCTGTGGTTCGATGGCTGCACCGCCATATACAGCTTCTACATGTATGCCATCCATATATTTGGCAAAGTCGCGCAGGTCATCGGCTATCTGCAGACAGAGTTCTCTAGTGGGTGACAATACCAGTGCCTGAGTTTCTCTGCGTGAGGTGTCTATACGTTCCAAAAGGGGGATACCGAATGCAGCCGTCTTACCTGTACCCGTCTGGGCCAGGGCTATGACGTCATTCTGGTTCTCAAGCAGAAATGGTATGACAGCCTCTTGCACAGGCATTGGCTGTACAAAACCTAACTCTTCAATTGCCTTGCGTATCGGCTTGCAAACTCCTAATTCTTCAAATGTCTTCATTGGATTTTTGTTATTTGGCTACAAAGATACAAAAAATAATCGTATCTTTGCAAGCAATATGAAAATATGTGTGTTTTGTTCTGCTAATGAGCAGATAGATTCTGAGTTCTTCACGTTGACGGAAGAATTGGGTAAGTGGGCTGCGGAGAACGGTCATAGTATAGTGTATGGTGGTGTGAACCAAGGATTGATGGAGTGTGTGGCAAAGGCTTCAAAGGAGGCAGGAGGCCGTATGATTGGGGTTGTGCCGATGATCGTTGAGAAGTCTGGGCGCATCAGCGATTATGTGGATGTGGAGATTCCTTGTGATAATCTCTCAGACCGTAAGCAGTTGATGATGGACCAGAGCGATGTGTTTATTGCCTTGCCTGGTGGTATCGGTACTTTGGACGAGGTGTTTACTGTGGCGGCATCGGCTACTATCGGCTATCACCAGAAGCTCGTCATCCTTTATAATATGAAAGGTTTTTGGGACTCACTCATCGCCCTGCTCGATGACCTGCAGGCCAAAGGGATGATTCGAGGGGATTGGCGACAGTATATAAAAACGGCTGACTCTATCGAAGAAATCAGTCGTCTGCTATAATTAAAGAAGCCTCGTCATTGCGAGGCTTTCTTTATATTAATAAGGTGAAATGTTGTTCAGTTCTCCAATCTTGCCCTCAACGACGGGTGTGCTCATCAGCTTTTGGAAATCATCCACCGTAATTTTGGTCTTGGGTGCGAAATCGGTAGAAGTCATGTATTGCAGCACACTACGATAGAAGGCGCGGCCCTCAGGATAAGCTGAGGCTTTCTGCAAATCGGCCATACAGACAAGGAGTTTCCCCTTTCCTATGGCAAACTCAAAGACAAGCCCGAGCTTATGATTTCGTTCGATGTTATCAATGACCTGAACGATGGGACGATAGTCTTTTCCTGTGTTGTCGAGCATCATCGGGTGACTGGCTTTGATAACAGGGAACCATTGCCAGTTGGTATGCATCTCTGTAGGGAACTCCTTGAAGATGGGATGCTGTGGGTCTGTCAGGATACCAAGTGTACCAGGCGAAATACTCTTCTTGTTGTTTTCAGAAATAGTCTTAAACATGCGGTAGTTCCAGTAGTCTGTCTGGAAGAGTCCACCTACACAGAGGTCAGTGCTATCGGGCATCAGCAATACGTTCTTGCCTTTCTCCAGTTGCTTGATGATCTTTTCTGTCAACGTGCTGGTCACGATGACTTTCTTCTCCAACTTGCTGAGATCGCTCCTGGCAGGATATACCCAGAGGTCATAGGTGTTATGATATGGTACCCCGAACTCATCTTCTTGATCCATGCTTAAAGCCAGTTGAAGCTGTGTGGGATTCTGATATGCACTGAGGTCGATGTCAAGTGCCCCTACATCTATCAGTCCTTCACCATCAGGTAGGATGATTTCTCCAGACTGCTTGGCTAATGCCCATGTCAATTTATGGCCTTTCAGACTCTCGCCGCTGTAGTTGGCAATCTGGATTTTAGCATGAATGCCTTCTTCATTGGTGAAACAGAATCTATCGGCAATGAGCAGAGGAACGATAGGGGCGCACCATTCGCGCCACTCCCTTTCCGTGCAAAGTCCCTTCGGATCCATAAATGCATCGAGGATGCCGATATAGGCAGAGCCTTGTCCTGGATAGTCCTGCAAGTCGAGGAGTTGGAAGCCTGCCATGTTTTTGGTTCGTAGGTCCATTTCGATGTCTTGTTTGTAAAGTTGCAGAGACCAAAGACCGCTGGCCATGTGGAAATCCTTGGCCTGATCCAGCATACCGGCTTTCTCCAGACGAGAGCGGAATACCTCCATATTGTAGGGATAGAGTGTGCCTGTATATTTCTTGATCTCATCAAAATCGGGATAGGTTTGGAATTGGGCTGTCTCGTGTGAGATGACAGGTACTGCCTTGGCTGGGGAAGTCCCTTCCGGGAATGCCAGTGCACATCCCTCATCGAAATTCATCGTTGTGTTGGGATAGAAGTGGTTAATCATACCACCGTCTGCAGCATCAGCAAACGAGAAGGATCCACGAGTGTGAGTGCCGTAATTGCCCCAACCTTCACCGCCTACGCGACAGGTGGTGAAATAGTCCATCCCTTGTTTGACGCCCTGATAGCCGAGGTAATAATTCGAGCCGAAAGTAAATACTTTATCTGGTGCAATCTTTCGGAAATCCTCGATGAATTCAGCCATTTTACCGATACTTCCCCATAGTTCGTTTCCAAGGGCGAACATCCGGAAAGAGGGGTGATGTCCATAAGTGCGGAGGATATTCTCACCTTCTTTGTGGAGGAACTGCATCAACAGGGTGTCCTTATCATTGAAGTCGCCCCAGAAAGGAAGTTCTGGCTGCAGGATGATGCCAAGTTCGTCTGCTGCGACGAAGGCGGTTTCTGGCGGGCACCAGGAGTGGAAACGCACATGGTTCAGGCCGTAGGCTGCACAGGTGCCGAGATAATCCTTCCACGAAGCGACATCCATAGCCACATGCCCTGTAAGTGGCCAGACGCAGGCATCGTGCTTACCACGAAGGAAGATCTTGTGGCCATTGGCATAGAAGTGCTGACCTTCGATGTGGAAATCCTTGAAGTTGGGGTGGATGTCTTTAGGTTTCTCTGCTGTGCACAATTCTGTAGAAAGTTCGATTCTTCCGATGATTCCGTTCCAGTTGGTTTGGGTGTCTTCTGTATAGGCATGACTACTGGCATAGAGCTGTTCGGGCACGCCGCTGCCGTTATCTACCATAATGGCGAGTTGGTGTTTACCTGGAGTGAGGAACTTTGAAAGTTCAAACACCTGAGGCGTAGAGATATCGTTGGAACTACCAGCAAACTTTGCATCAATATAGATTTCCGTAGGTTTGGTGCGCTCCAGCGTCAGATACACGCTTTTCCCTTTCCAGGTGGCAGGAATCATGACCTCGCGCTTGTACCAGGCTCTGCCCTTATATGACCAAGGGCGAGTCAGATGGGTGGTCTCCTCACTTTTAGCGGTGAAATCACCCTTCTTGTTGGTATCGGTGGTACCTGGCAGTTGGATTGTTTCTGTTAGGATGTAGTCAGGATGTACAAGACTCTGGCGGTCTAACGCAAATTGCCAAGTGCCGCTGAGGTCGATGGTCTTACTGTCGTTGGCTGCTTGGCTGCCAAGGCAGAAAAATAGTGAAAGGAAAAAGCAGATTTTTCTCATTGTTTTAGTTCTGGATAAGTGACGGTTATAGGGTAATAAGGGTTGGTTATTGTGAAATAAGTGCCACTTATCATCGCATAAGTGGCACTTATTTTAAATTATTTGGCGTTGATTTCACGGAGCAGACGATCAGCCTTGCCCCAACTCTCCATCATGTAGAGCACATAGCGGATATCCACACCAATACAACGGGCTAGTTGACGGTCGAAGAAGATGTCTGACGACAGCGAATCCCAGTTTCCGTCAAAAGCCAGTCCGATTAGTTCGCCCTTGCCGTTGAACATTGGTGAACCAGAGTTTCCACCAGTGATGTCGTTGTTTGTCAGGAAGCAGAGATGCAGCTTGCCCGTCGTCTTGTCAGTATATTTGCCGAAGTCGGGCTTCGAGAGCAGTTCTTTCATGATGGGCTCTGCCTCGTAGTCGATGACACCCTTCTCGCCCTTCTCCATCTTTTCAACGATGCTGCTGGCCTCTGTATAGTAGCCTGAAGGCTGTCCGCCAAGCAGATATTCACCTACCTGACCATAAGAGAGTCGCATGGTGAAGTTAGCGTCGCTGTAGTTAGGCATATCTTCCTCCATGCGCAACTTGGCGGCACAGAGATAGCGCTCCTGAACATCAATAGAGTCATAGGTAGATTCCAAATCGGCTCTGATGGCTGCCTGTACATCGATAAGGCTCAGTCCATAGATGACACCAGGATCTTTATGATAGCCTCGTTTGTTAATATAGATCTTCTTGTCGTTCTTCATCAGCTTTGACTTCTTATAGAGACGATCCACGAATTTCTGGTAGTCGCCCTTGAAGTCGTGGTCGATGACGTTATAGAAGTCGGGCTGGTACTTGATCTCCACCTGCTCACGATAGTGTTTCAGCAGAGCTGCCAGAATCTCACGATCAGTATCGTAATCCCACTCAGCTGTGTTGTCCTTGAACTCGATGTAGTAGCTCTTGGGCTTGCCTTCTTTGCCGTTGATGATAGGTCTATTATGTACGCGCAGGGCACGGCGGGTCATCTCGTCTGTGTTTCGGCGCCCAAAGGTTTCGTTATAGAATGTCAGGGCACGCATAGCATTGAAACGTTTCTGATAGAGTCGTTCCAACAGGTCGAAGTCGAGTTTCCCCATCAGATAGCCTGTAGAGTCTTGCCAATGGCGGATTTTCTGCTCAAAAGCTGCTTTCTGCTGGATGAGTCCAATAGAATCAATACATTTGTTCATGCCGATAGAGTTCTTCCAGTAGTTTGAACTCTGTGCATACTTCGAGTCATATTTGATGCGCACAGCCTCGTCGGCACGCATGTGACGGATCATGACACCTTGTTTCACCTCACGTGTCTGATACATAGGCTTGTTACGGGCATCACGGCGCTCCTTGATGCCATAGCTCGACAGATAACGGCTCGTAGAGCCAGGATAGCCGATGGTCATTGAGAAAGAACCTGGCACATAGCCTTGCAACGATACAGGGGCCCATTTCTTCGGTTTCATCGGCACATTGTCCTTCGAATACTTGGCTGGTCCGCCAGTCTTGGGATCGACGTAGATACGGAACACGCTGAAGTCACAGGTCTGGCGAGGCCACATCCAGTTGTCCGTCTCACCGCCGAACTTACCCATCGACTTAGGCAAGGCAAACACCAGGCGCACATCGGGATAGTCGCGATAAGTTGTCAGATAGTAGGCATTGCCCTCGTAGAAGGGCTTGATCTCTACGCGCAGGGTTGAGTCTTTCTTCACAATCTCTTTGAGCATCGCATTCTCGAGTGAATCGATGAATTGGTACTTTCTGTCGTTGCTCATCTGGTTGATGCCTAATGAGTCCAGATAGGATGTGATGTCTTTCTGTTCCACCATGAAACTGACAAAGAGGTCCTTGTTGGGCAGTTCTTCCTCATACGAATTCGACACGAAGCCATTGAGCATGTAATCGTGTTCCACAGTAGAGTGCGAACGGATGGCCTCGAAGCCGCAATGGTGGTTGGTAAACACCAGTCCATCAGGAGACACCACGACGCCAGAGCAGAAGCCGCCGAAGTTGACCACGCAGTTCTTCACAGCATCATCACCTTGATAAAGTGCTCCGTAAGGCAGTTGATAGTTCTCCTGCTTCATCGTCTCATAGACGGCATTAGGCAGATTGTACAGGGTCCACATACCCTCGTCGGCCTTTAGAGGTAAACAAGTAAAAAGGTAAAATGGTAAAACCAATAGAATTAACTTTCTCATATCTGTAGTTTTTGATTATTTTCTGAAAAATCTTCCAATGACTGGCAGATGACTCAGCGGGAAGTCGCGACGCACGATGAAAACCACGAAGAGAACAATACACATCGTATTGAAAGCCAATGAGGCCATTCCGAGTTGGAATCGTTCTTCGTGCAAATACATCAGAGCGGTAAGGAATGCGGTGATGAGGACATAGATGGCAATATCCTTCATCGGGTAGGGGATCGGATTCTTCTTCTGGCCTACGATATAGCTCAGCACCATCGCCGTTCCATAGCCTGCCACACCGCCCCAGGCACAAGCCCAGTAACTGTACTTTGGAATCAACAGGATGTTGACAGCAAAGAGCACGACACATCCGGCTAATGAGAACCAGGCACCATAGATGGTCTTGTCGATGAGCTTGTACCAGAATGAGAGGTTGAAATAGACACCCATCATAATCTCTGCTGCCATCACGATAGGCACTACACCCAGCCCTTCGCGATAATCTTCACCTATTATATATTGCAAAACAGGCATCCAGCCCACCACGCATAGGAACGCCAGCAACGTGAAGATCAGGAAGTATTTCATGGCTGCGGCATAGTATTCCGTCTTATCGGCATCTTTGCTCTTGGCAAACACGATAGGTTCATAAGCATATCGGAAGGCTTGTGTAATCATCGCCATAATCATCGCTATCTTGACACACGAGCCATAGATGCCTAACTGTACGTTAGCATCAGCCGCATCAGGATAAACCAATGGGAAGATAATCTTGTCTGCCACCTGATTCAGAATTCCTGCGATACCAAGTATGAGGATAGGCCACGAGTAGTTCAGCATGTTGCGCAACAGGCTACCGTCAAATTTCCATTGGATTCGGAATAGGTCTGGCAGGAAGAAGAACGTGATGAAACCCGTACAGAGCAGATTGATGAAGAACACATAAAACACGCTTGTCTTACCCAGCACCACGAAATAGAGCAGGTTAAGTCCGATGTTCAGGATGATGAACAGCATTTTCAGCGAGGCGAAGCGTAAGGCGCGCTTCTGGTATCGCAGATAACTGAAGGGAATCGCCTGTAAGGCATCGAGCGCCACCACGACAGCCATCATCAGCAGATAGTCGGGATGCTCTGTGTAGCCAAGTGCACCACTGATAGGCCCGATGAGACCGAAGATAAGCAGCAGGAACACGGCTGTCAGCGAACCTACGACTGCCATCGTTGTCGAGAAGACAGTATCCGATTTATATCGTTCGTCGTTGGCAAAGCGGAAGAGCGTTGTCTCCATGCCGAATGTCAGCAACACCAGAATCAGTGCCACATAAGCATAGACATTGGTGCTGATGCCGTAGTCGCCCGAGTCCTTGGGCATGTAGTGTGTATAGAGCGGCACCAGCAGATAATTCAGGAATCTGCCTACAATACTACTCAGTCCGTAAATCGCAGTATCTTTCGCTAATGATTTCAGATTTGCCATTTTTCCTTTTACTTTTTTCCCTTTATCCAAAGAACAGGTATGCGATTGCGATGGCTGCGATGACACCAGCAAGGTCTGCCAGTAAACCGCAAGCTACGGCATGGCGGGTCTTTACGACACCCACGCTGCCGAAATAAACGGCCAGGATATAGAAGGTGGTATCCGTTGAGCCTTGGAAGATACAACTCAGACGTCCGATGAATGAGTCGGCACCATAGGTGGTCATCGCATCAACCATCATACCACGAGCACCGCTACCAGAGAGAGGCTTCATCAAGGCAGTAGGCAAAGCCCCCACGAAATCACTGTTGCCGCCACAGGCCTCCACGCTCCAGCGCACACCGTCGATAAGCATATCCATCGCTCCAGAGGCGCGGAAGACACCAATCGCAACGAGGATGGCCACTAGATAGGGAATGATTCTCACTGCTGTGGTAAAACCGTCTTTCGCCCCCTCGATGAAGGCGTCATACACATTCACCTTTTTCTTTATGCCTGCCAGGATGAATGCGATGATAATCAACATCAGCAGGATATTCGCAGACGAGGTGCTTACCTTGTTCATCAGCACAGAATCCATCTGTCCGAATCCCCAGATGATAGTTGCTACCACCAATGCAGCACCGCCCAGCGTCAGTAGTATCGTGCGGTTCAGCAGATTAATCTTCTGGTAGAAACTGGTGAAAATAATACCAGCCAGCGTAGAAAAGAAAGTGGCCAGCAGAATAGGGATAAAGATATCTGTTGGTTGCGCAGCACCCATTTGGGCTCGATACACCATGATAGAGATGGGAATCAGCGTCAGACCACTTGTGTTCAGCACAAGGAACATGATCATCGGGTTCGAGGCAGTATCTTTCTTCGTGTTCAGTTCCTGTAGCTGTTCCATCGCTTTCAGACCAAGCGGTGTTGCCGCATTGTCGAGCCCCAGCATATTTGCAGCGATATTCATGAAGATAGAGCCCGTCACAGGATGTCCCTTTGGGATATCGGGGAACAACTTCACGAAGATAGGACTCAGGATCCGTGCTAACACGTTCACAACACCACCTTTCTCACCAATCTTCATAATACCGAGCCAGAGCGACAGTACACCCGTTAGTCCGAGTGAAATCTCAAAGGCTGTTTTCGATGTCGAAAAGGTCGAATCCATCATGGCTGGGAAGACCTCGAAGTCTCCCAGAAACACCAATTTCACCAGCGCAATAACGAATGCAATGATGAAAAACGCAATCCAAATGTAATTTAGTACCATATTGGGTACAAAGGTAGTGCAAATTAGGCAAAACACAAAATAAAATAAAGAAAAAGAGCATCTGCCTAAGCAAATGCTCTTTTCTTGTATATTGATGAACTACTTATTTGTTGTTCGTCAGGTCGAGGTCAGTCAGTATCAAATCCTGTTCACCTGCCCATGTTCCAGGATCACCATCATTAACCCATTGTGTGAAGTGTGGATAGACACGCTTGATGTTGATATATTCATCAGCCCAATCGACATTTACATAAGTACAGAACTTCTGAGGAGCCTTGCCAGGTTCTGCTACCAATTCATAAGATATAGCTTCCTCGTTATCAGGATAGACCACTACAGGGATATCCTTCAGGGTTGCGTACTTAGGTCCATTGCTTCCGGCCTTGATGGTGAATACTTGTGGCTCAACGAGTTCTTCGTTTTTACCAGTGTTTGTCATTTCACCCAGTGTTACAGGTACACCGTCAATCGTAATCTTCAAGATACCACCAGCGGCACGTACAGTAATCTTAATGTCGCCATTGTCCAGGTATTCAGCATCAAATACAACATCGTTGAAGTCGAAATCACCTATGGAACCTAAGTCCTCACAGAAGATACGACCCTGTCTCTTTTCGGGGATAGGTGTTTTCGTTGGTGTAGCCTTGGCAATTCTAACAATCCAACTGCTGTAGTTAACGCCTTGGCCCTGTTCCATAGTACTACCATTGCTCTGAGCCATCTGGTCGTTAAAGCCGATATAGTAATCACCTTCAATTTTCAGGATCTTGTAATCGCTTGAGAAAGTGTTTTCTGCTTTCTTGAAGTTCCACTTCAGGAAAGGCTTTGAGGCATCCAGAGTGCCCATGTTTGCCATGAGGGTATAACCCTTGAGTACAAGATTTTGTCTCTCTACAAAAATGTTGTTGTTCTTGCCTTTTTCAAAGTTCGTTACTATCTCCCACTCATTTTTGGTATAATTATATGCAAACAGCTGGCCAAAATCATTATGTTCTGGAGCACCTTTTACATTTTTATCTACATGCTGCAAATAATAGCTGCTTAAGTCGCCTAAATCAGCTATCACATCTGCTATTGTCAGATAACTGCTACTAACATTGATGTTACCTGTAGCCTTATTGCCAAAAGGCTTACCATTAGTGAATGAGTTAAGATTTTGCTTCGTCATACCTGAATTAAGAGCTTTTCCTGCTTTATCGTTCAGATAAGCTTGATAGAAAACAGCCCAGATAGCCTGTCCATATTTGTTGTTATTGCCATTTTTTAATTGGCTGACAAAGGCTGCATCTGCAGGCAATTCGAACTTACCATCAAGACCAGCCTCGTTTGTAATGGCTGTACGGGTGGCTGCTTTGCTTCCAAAGCCCCAGTCATGGTTGGGTGCAATAGTTCCAAACTCCTTAGTGAAGGCATCGCTATAAGCCTTCTTCAGGTTCTCAATCTGCTGCAACTGCTGCATTTCTTTCTGCTGTTGCTTGTTTTGCTCTATGGCATTTGCGTCATAGAGATCATTCTTTGAACATGCTGTAAAACCGGCACAAATTGCCAATGCTACAGTACCACTAATCAAATACTTTTTCATCTTTTGATTTTAATGATTAAAGGGTTATTTGTTAATTTTTGGTTGATTTCGGGCACAAAAGTATACAAATTTGTATCATTTCATGTAAGAATTTAGTTAAAGGTTATTAAATAGGCAAAAAAAAGGTGTTCACATCAGTAAACACCCCTATAGTAGTCTGTTTTTTAAGTATTTAGTGTTTTTATTTGTTTTTGTACCAATCGTTATTCAGACGTCCTTGAACATATTCCTTGAACAGGCTTGTTCCGTCTGTCTTACTGTATTTAGCATCAATGTCCTGCTGCTCGTCGCACCACTGATAGTCGTCGCCTACAGCTATTTTGCTGGCTACTTGGCCTGTGTTTGCTGTCAACTGATATGGAGTACCGTCTTTGACGATATTCACCTTGATGCTGGCTGCAATCTCGCGAATCGTAGAGCCACTATAGTTTGAGGGAGTGAAAATGACGGGATCCTTTGTGACGCCTCTCAGTCCTTTGGCTTCTGCATTCACATTCACCATTGTTCTGGTATTTTCTCCAAAAGCCTCATGAACCTCTTTACCGTCAACATACAGCTCTTGGGTTGTGCCAGCAGCTCGTAGCACAATCTCTACCGTACCTTGTTTTTCGCCAGATGTATAGCGTCTTACGTCGAATACAACGCCGTTGAAGTCAAACTTGGTCTGACTGTTAGTGCTGACGTTCAAGTCTTCTGCTATCACGCGGATGGCCTCGTAATTCTTATCTTCATCCTCACCTGGATCTACAGGCGCTTCCGACAAATCACCCTTATATCCAGGTGTGCAGCCCTTCACGCCCAGTTCGAAATCGTCGTCGGCAGGTATGATTTCTGTGTCTCCAGCCTCTATAAGCCTTACGTTTCCGTTGCCGCGTATAATGGTACCATTGTTAAGTCCATTGGCCAGGATATGCTCAAATTTCCAGCCAGCTCTGTAGGGGTAAGCCTCTTCGTTGTCGTTCTGATGGTTACCGTCGCCTCCAGGATCGTTGGTGCCGTCACCGAGCTCCATATAGATATTGTTCTCAAAGTAGCCATAATCAAGAGGATAGCCGAAATCGCCCTTCCATTTCAGACTCGACAGTTGGCCCGTTTTCACTACTGCATAGCCGTCTTTAGGGCCAGTCCAGTTAGCATTATCGTTGTTCAGCGAGTCGCATTCTATGAATGAGTTGGCTGCCATACCCACATAGGCATCGTCGCCTATGGCACCACCTGTAAAGCTGCTCATCGTCAGTTCGCCTTCAACAAACATATACGATCCACTGGTCATCTCTACATTGTGGGCTCTCATGTCACCCTTGCACCACCATTGGCAGGCATTCACGATTTTCGCATTTGCAGAGAGAGAGTATCCGTCTTCAGATGTAGCGTCAACGATGGCGATGCCGTTGTTATAGAAACAGTTCTCCTTTGTACCAGTAGCATAGACGCTTGCGTGGAAGTTCCCATAATTATAGAGATTGCCGTAATTGATGGTGAATTTGCGTACGTTGATGTTGCCTGCATTATAGTTTTCTTCGTTAGGATTATTGCCGTTGTTGACATAGACCCATCCGTTGCCTTGCACCTTTCCGCCCTTTAAGACCACGATTCGTGCATGTTCAACTAAGCTTATTATGCAGTCGGCACTGACGTCGAGCACGCCGCCATCACCTATGATAACGATTCCTCCGCTACCAATCTTCTGGGCTGCATCCACCGTCCAAGTAGCTCCTTTCACAAGAATGGTACGTGCATAATAGGGATCTTTCTTCATATTGGTATAATTGTCGCCTTCTGACTCATAGCCATCGGTTGAAGCTACTGCAATTGTTCCTTTGTAATCTTTGGTAATCTTGAAGTTCAGCACAAAGTCCTCGTCTTCCACCCAATGGGCAGGTATATACTCTTGCCAATAGGCTTCTTCAGGAATGGTGTCTGTCAATACAGGTTCTGTCGTCACAGTCAGCCAGTCCTTACGTGTTTCGTCTGCCTGAATCTTCTCGTAAGCATTCAGGAAGATGTTGATAAAAGAGTCCACCTCGGCGTAGTCTTCCTTATCTTTATCTTTAAACTCAAACTCTACGACTGGGCGACAGTTCTCGTCATAAAAATCCAGGTCTTCCTTAGTTACCACGATTTCATCTGTTGAACTCGAGGTATCTTCTGTGGTCGGTTTGTAATCAGGATTTTCAATAATGAAGTTTACTTTTTCACCCCAGGTATATTCTGGCATGACTGGCGGAATGATCTCTTCTTCCTTAATAACCACCTTCATGCTATCTTGTTCTTCAACAAAATAGCGATTGTCAACATCGTCATACGTGTTAAGGCTTGCTGGCTCCTTAGCTGTTTTCAGATATTCAGCCACCCAAGCGTCGTCGTATGGGCAGTCTATATCTGAGCGCTGAGGATTGGTCTGTCCTCTGGTGCCGACTTTATCGGAAAAGCCCCATGTCTGAGTCGATGCGGGAGTGCCAAAACGCGTCTTGAAGGCATCCTCGTATTTCTCTTGGATGCTTTTCTCTACAGTGCTGCTGCCAGAGTCCATGTCGTGGGAGCAGTTGGTGAAAATGCCGCAGAGAACAATGGCGGCTGTTCCTATCATCAAATGTTTCTTCATCATTCTTTCACGTATCTTATACGTTTGTAATTATCAAATCTCTGCAAAGTTAGCAAAATTCTTTTAACTCTCCAACTTTTTGGCCTTTTTTTTACCAATATCCGCTAAAACGCTGTATAGGCAAAAAAAAGAGGCCTCTGCTCGCGCAGAAGCCCCTCCATTAATTTAGCATTTTAAGTATTTGATGTGTTATTTATTATCACTCAAATCTAAGTTGACAAATCTCTCGACAGGAGCACTTGTCCACTGGTCATTATTTCCTTCAACAAAGTTACCAAACCATGTGTAAGCCTTCTCGATGTTTTCATACTCATCAACCCACTTGGTATTCAGTGGAATGAAGAGGAGACATGGAGCCTCACCGATCTTAGCTGTCATCTGCATATATCCACTAGCACCCTTACTCGTCTTATCAACTGAAACGATAATGTCTGCAGCAGACTCAAATGTTCCATTGGTCTTGGTGATAGTGAACTCTACAGGCTGCTTTGTGATACCAGTAGTACCAACACCAGTGTTAACCATTGTAGATGTGCTTACACCGAAGAGAGCGTGTACTTCCTGACCTTCACCAACGGCAGTACCAATCTTCAGAGGCAGAGTTCCACCAGCAGCATAAAGCTTGATATAAGCAGTCTTCTTGTCAGCGCTGATAGCCCAGTCGAATACTACATCATTGAAGTCGAAGTCGTTGTCGCTTTCTGCAGTCAAGTCCTCACCCATGATGCGGCCCATATAGACAATGTTTCTTTCTGCCTTTGTCAGCGTAACAATCCAGTCACTGAAGTAACCATCGCTTGTACCGATTTTCACCCACTCACGCAAGTTCTTGTCCTTTACAGGTACCCAACCTGCATTTAGCTTGGCCATGATATTGTCAACATTAATATATTTGCCCATATACTGGCCGCCTACACGATACTCAGCCTGAATATCGCCATCACCCATGTTTGTCTTTTCTGCAGCTACATACATATTGGTGTTGGTAGAGGCGTACTGGATGGGCTTTCCATTGATGAGAATCTCACTATTGCCATCGATAGAAACAACCTCGCCATTCACCAAAGCATAGTTGTAAGACTCTGGGCCATCATTGTACTTTAAAGTAGCAGCATCAAGTGCATCGGCACCCTCTTTCAATGCATGATCGAAGCCCATGAAAGAACGGTTCCACTTGTCGACAACAGCCTCGCCAGGATTTCCGTTAGCAGCAGCCCAAGCATCGATAGTAGCAGCACTCACCAGAGCAGCCTTGTTGTTGACCTGAATACTTGCACCAGACTCGTAGTAGCCGAAGCAAGAGGTGTCATCGATATTCACCATCAATTGAATCTTGTCGGAGTGAGTAGTACCACCGTTGACGGTTTGGCCATTATCCAATACGTTACCATAAACGGAGCAGTCGCCACTGTTGAAATTGTTGATGTGCAAGTTGTTCTGACCAACAGTCAACTTGTTCATATGACTGCTATTATACGTAGAATTATTAGCAGCAGTGATTGTCTCTGTAGAGTTGCTTCCAACAGCAGTTCCGCCTTTGTAAACCTGCTGTACGAAGAAATGTCGCCATTCAGGATCTTTAAAGTCCAGATTGGGATTAGCTTGGAAATACTTACGTACACGTTCAATCTGACCTTCAGTCAGAGGATCGGGAACCAACCATCCACCATAATACTTATTAGGATCTGCCCATTCATTGCCGTTGGCATTGATTCCTTCGCTTGTTTGTGGATAGTTTTCTCCGGCATTAGCACGTGTGCCAGCCTTAGGAAGGCTACCATATTTTGCTAAACCCCAGTCTTGATTTGCTGCAGGCTTGCCAAAAGCATTCTCAAATGCAGTCTGATAAGAACTGATTATTTTCTCTTCATTGGTTTGCTGTTGAGGCTGTGGGCCTTGATACACATCATTGTTTTTCGAGCAACTGGTAAATGCAGCACAAACAGCAATCGCTGCAATTCCACTCATCAAATACTTCTTCATAATGGTTTAAAAATTTTAATGTTAATAAATTGATATAAATCTTTTCGTTCAGTTAAAGTGCTGCAAAGATACTAAATATTTAATGTGTTTGCAAGTATATAACATCTAAAAAATGTTAATTGAAGTGTTAATGTTAGAGCAATGACAAAATTCGTCAAGAAAATGACAAAATTAGCAAAGTCTGTGTTTTTTATTCCCTCGTATGGGAGCAGTTCATTCCCAAGGTGGGAACAAGTTATTCCCAGTGTGGGACTATTTGTTGGTAAGGTACCTGTATGAACAATTAATCATGCCTTATTGAATAATATGTTTTCATTATTGCAATACCTAACATGATTTTCTCTAAAAAGCCCTGTATATCGGTGTTTCAAGCGTTTTTGATGCCCTCAATAGGTAACATAATACCTAACAAATACCTAACATGAAACCTAACACGAAACCTAACATGGAGCAGGCTGAGATGGATGTCTTCATATTACCTTAGATGTTACCTTTATGTTAGGGTAATGTTAGGTATTATGTTAGGTATCCGACGATGCTTTTTGTGTGTAAATCATTGAAAATGAGGATAATGTGTATTTTGGATGTTAGGTATTCGGCCTTTGCGCTCAAAAACCGTAAAAAAGGGCATCTACTCACGCAGACGCCCTTTCAAATTTTGCAATGAATATTATAATTAACTGTTTAATTCGTCGTTACTGTTTTACGCCATCTGGTAATCTTGGTGATACTGCAGCCGCGTCCCCATGAGTTAACGGTAGTAGATGTCATTGCGTTCACCATACCTTCAGTCACGTCAATCTCTTTGTAATTGTTGAGATCAGACAGATTGATACTTACGATATCTTGCCAGCCGTTTTCATTGTTCTTCAATACCAAAGTAGCATTTCCGGTAGATTTTGTGCCATAGATTCGCATCTTGTCGCCAACTTTGATGTCTTTAGAGTTGAAAACCATAGCATATTTGCCATTATTTCCGCCTGCACTATATTCCATCGCACGGCTTCCCTGCCATAGAACGGTTTCTATTTCCGTTGTAGTTGTGCTTGTACTAGAAATTTGCTTCTCTTCAGTATAACCAATTACATATTTGCTATCCGTAGAAAGTCCATTTGGACAATTGTTATATCGCAGGTTTGTGCCATTTCCCCAATTTGGTTCGCTTCCACCTTTTGCCCAATCTGCAAATCCGCTATATACTTCAATAATGGGGTTACGCTCACTTGCCCATGCGGTGCCGATAGGTGCACAGAACTTATAAGGAACATCACCAACGTTGGCACCGAGGAGACCAACAGATTTCATTTGACCAATGCCGGCATCGTTAGTATCGCTTGTTGTCCACATTACTTCGATGGGGATGAGATCGAGCGAAATTTCACGAGTGTTATCATCAATGAGGTCTGACATGTTGAAAGTGATATTCTTGACAGGTCTCGTCGTATCGGAGTTACCCCATGTGATGGTGACATTAGAATTGTCATCTACAGTATTGACCATCGTAGTAAGGCCTACGCCAAAGAGATTGTGCACGTCTTGCTTTGCAACATTGGCAGGAATGGTTCCGCCAGCGGCCAACAGACATATTTCTGCCTCATATCTGAGGAGCCTGTCATTATTGTTATCGACTCCGTTCGTCTTGGTGAATTCAGAGACTCTCCAGATTCTTGCGTCGAACACAATGTCGTTGAAATCGATATCACCACGTGTGGCTTTGGCAAGATCCTCGCAGAATACACGTCCCTGAAGCATTAACTTCTTACGCTCAAATTTTGCATTGGTAATGGTTGTACTATTGGAATTTTCTCCACCGCCGACATTGGTGATTTCTGTTTCACCCTCACCAGGAACAACTTTCAGAATCCAGTCATCGCCATAATCTTTACGTTGCTCACCAAGAACCTTTTTGCCGTTATCTTCTTTTTCGGCAAGCAAAGACAATCCTACATACCATCCTTTGCGGGCTACACCATCTGTAAAACAAGAACCGGGAACCTCAATCTCTGCTAATTTGAAACGCTGGCGTTCGCTATTGTCCCAGGTACTGTGATATCCAAATTGTAATGCAGAGCTATTTTTCATATATACAATGTTCCACGGGCCACCCGATTCTGCATTGAAATCGTTGACATGAGTCATGGTTGTACCATCACCTACCGTCAGATAGTCCATGCCTCCTTTATCTGTGAATTCTTCATCATAGTAGTTTGAAGTTGCACCAGGATGGTTGGCCATGTAGTTTTGATCGTATCTATGCCAAATACCTTTCTTCTGCAAGTTCATAGTCCCATATACCTGCTGAAGAAAGAAATTAGACCATGGGCGACCTTCGATTGTTAGTCCAGGATTATTTTGGAACCATTGATAAACGTATTCAGCCTCCTTAGTTGTTACATCTGGTGGAACAGTGTTTCCATCAAGTCTATCAGGGAAATTTTCCCATTGGTCTTTTTTAACCACCTCTGGCTCCCCCGCGCGGGTTCCTGCACGTGAACCTGCACGAACAGCAGCAAGTTCCTCTTCTGAGATAGTGATCGTCTCAAAACCCCAGTTCTGGTTAGGATCGACCTCACCACCGATCATCTCCTTGAAAGCCTCAGCGTATGCTTGTGTCTTCTGTTGAGCTATGGGCACATAGTCAACATCATTGTTTTTGCAGCTAGTGTATGTAAAGCCAACAATAAGGGCTAAAGCACCATTAATTAAATACTTCTTCATTGCAAACAAATTTTAATAGGTTGTTACGTAACTAATTGATTTTAATCGATTCGGGTGCAAAATTAATTAAAAAAACGGTAACTTGTATCGATTCTGCTGTTAAAATCTGTAAAATATTGCATTTTGTGATGCATGTGTGCAATTATTTTTGTAATTTTGGCCCAATTCTAAATAAAAATATGTGGGTATGAAACATGTTAAATGGTTGATAATAGTTTTTATTTGTGCTGTGACAACTGTAAACCTGTCGTGTAGCCGTAATGTTTTCGATCAGGAAAAATATCAGGAAATCATAGATAGTTTGTCGCCAGTGGATACCATCGATCCTAATCACGACTGGATTCTGAATGCTTCAAAGGTGCTGATAGTCAATGTGCCTGAAATAGAGAATGTGGAGAGAATACAGGTTCTGACGTCTAATCCGCGCGAAAAAGGTGATGCAGAGATTGTAGGCGAGGCATTTGCTTCTTCGGGCGATCGGGTCACCATGAGCATTTCATACCCCAAGATTGTATCTACGCTTTATGTGGCAGCGGTGGATGAAGAGGGCTATTACACGATTTCTTCGTTTGCGCCGGCTACGACTTCGATCATCAATTTCGACGAAGTGATTGTTGATCACGAGAAGATATCCTACGAACCTCAGCCACAGCAGTTTACTTACTGCTTTGAGGAGGAGTATCCTCAGCCTGGCGACTATGACTACAATGACGTGGTGGTGCGTATCGCCCAGAAACGGACAGGCGAGAAGGAAATGCGCTTCGATGTCCAGCTGGCTGCCGTCGGCGGAATGAAGCAGTTGGCTGCCTGCATACGACTGATAGACTATAAGTATGACGATATTGAGTCGGTGAAGACTGTTGACGATCTCTCGTTCAACAAGTCGGCTAACGGTAAGGAGATCGCAGACCAGATGCTGGTTGTGCTGAAAGATAAGTCGGTATTCCTGAGAGGTCGCAATAATGAGGCGGTGATCAATCTCTTCGTGGATGCCCACTGGGCTACTGGCGACCTGCTTGACGAGAATTATGGCGTGATGACCCGCAAGAAGTATAACGTGGCCAATAGTTCTGGTGGCGACTATCAGATGATGGTGCCGCGTAAGATTTCCTATGTCGTGACCTTTAAGAATGCTTCAGATCTGAATAATCTCTCGATGGACAAGATAGATCCGTTTATCATTGAGGAGTATAATGGTGGATTCTTCGAGGTTCATACCTATATCCATCGCAGTGCCCAAGTGCTCAATCCTTATCCGACATCGCCTGTTAGAGGCTTGCCGTGGGCTTTGTCCGTTCCGTCAAGCAACTTCTGCTGGCCGCTTGAGGGTGTGAACATGGGCTTCCTGATGAAAAAGGCGACTTTCGGCGCTTACCAGACCATGGGCCACTCTTTCGGACACTGGGCTATGGACCAGACGAAGGCACTCGACTGGTATTTGTTCCCTTCAGAGACGAGAGTGTTCAGGTTTAATTAGTAACTTACTACCTTGCTGCTTGTAGCGTTGGCGCTGTCGTACCAGTCGATGGCGCTCTGAACGTTTGCGCCCCAAGTGCTAAACTGCGGATAGGCTACACCGATGTTCATGCCCTCTTTCGGCCAGTACCATTTGAAACTTGCATCGCCATTTACAATAAGGTATAAGGGAGCCTCGCCAAGTGTGGCTGGCTGTTTCATCTCCTTGATGTCACCTTTGTCATCCTCTGTCTTCACGGTGAAGTTCAGCTGATCCAGCTTGAAATCACTGCTATTGAAGGTGATGTCACCCAGTTTGCGGAAGGCCATATCTACGGTAGAGGCATTGGCCGTCTTTTTGGGGTCAATACCCATGGCGCTATGCACTTCCTCGCCAAGTTGCTGACTGTTGTAATACACGCTGGTCTTGTGGGTATTGCCAACACACATCACCTGAATAGCCGAAGTGTAGGTGCCGTCGCCGTTGTCAGTAGGTACATTCACACGCAGCACGATGTCGTTGTAGTCGAAGTCTTTCGTGTTGCTTTCCAGAATCTCGAAAGCATAGAATATGCTCCCCTGGTTGGGAAGGTCGCCCGTCTTAGCGGTCTGGAACCGATTGTCACCGTCTGAATACGATGGTGCGATGCTGTAAGTACAGGTCTGACGACTGCTCTCTATTCCATCGGCACAGGGGCTTATGCTGCTGTCCCAGGTGAAGTTATACTTATTGCCGCTCTGAGCCCAGATGTAATTGCTGGGATTGATAATCTTGCCGTCATAGCCATTCAGCCATTGATAGAACATGCAGAGGTTGTTATAGCCGGAGAAGCTTGTCTGTAAGGTACCGATGCCGATACCCTTGATCTCGCTGTCCCATACGTTAATGGCGCCATTATCGTAAATTGTGGGGAAACTTGAGGGGAGAATCAGTTCTACATGGTCGAGCAGATAACAGCCGGGCTGGCCTCCAGCCGAGTTGCACTGGCTGCAGCCGTTCACCTTCAGGATGGCATTGGCTTTGAAACCGTCGCCGGCAGGACCCCATACGCCGAAGTGGTCGATGCTGATGCTGTTCAGGCAGTTCAGATAGGCAGCATTGCCCATATAGAGCGTCGCGCTGCCGTCTTGATTGCCGTTGAGTGTCAGCTTGGTACAGTCTAATTGGCTGCCGTCGTCCATCTTCGAACTGCTGCTCAGCACGATCTCCTTCAGTATCTTGATATAGCCGCCATTCTCGATAGCAATATTGTCGCCTGTAATCTCTGTCAAGCTGATGTCGCCCGTATTGACAAACAGGTTGGGCTTGGTGCCGTTTGCGATACCGCTAATGGTGCTGCCTTCATTGATGGTGCCTTCGTTATAGAGCGAACCGCCATTGAGCTGTATATTCTTTGTAATGATATTACCTGCATTGTAGCAATAGGCGCCATCGGCAGTTGTGATGGAGATGTTGCCTTCGCCACTGATCTCTCCACCTTCAAGCACAATGATTAGTCCTGGGGCTTCATTCGTCTGAGGACCTGTGCTTAGAGAACGGCTTCTGGGAATGACCAATTTTCCGCCATTACCCACAACAATCACATTACCTTTGGCTACACACTGATCTTCATTGAGTTGCCACGTGGAAGTTACGTACACGGACTTCTGCTTATACTCAGCCAAGCTTGGGATAGAACCTGTGAAATTTTTGCTGACCTTAAAGTGGACTGGTGTCTCATCAGAGAACTCTATGTCTTGATCTGTTGCTTCCACCAGCGAACCTTCGGTATAAGGCGAGAGGTCGGGCAGTTCTGGAGCTACAACACTCCAACGATTGCCAGTGGTTCCGTCGTATGTGGTTGTCTGTGAAGGACTTTTGCTGTTGAAGACAACTTCCGCATTTTCGGCTGTGACAGGGAAAGGCTTGCAGTCTGCATGGCCTCCGCTTTCGAAACAAGCCGCATAAAGCAGTCCGCAGTTTGCTGGCTTAGGGATGCTGATTGTCTTCGATGCTCCCGACTTGATCTTAGCCATCCCGAGATAGACGCCTTTGTCGCCCAAAAGTGGAGGCGTCTGAAGGATATAGACCGTATAGTCTTTCTCATTGCCGAAATCAACACTGATCTTCACGGACACATTTCCTACTGTATTCCAGTCCTGATGGGTGTCAATCGTCTTACCACCCATGACCAAGGCATTAAAATTGTCGATAAATTCTTGTTCGGGAGTTGAACCAGAGTCTTTAGAACAACTTGTTGCTGCCAGACATAGAATTGCAGTAGCCACGCATTTTATATAGATAAGTTTCTTCATCATCAATTTAACGGCTTATTTCTTCGCAAAGGTAGGAAAATTAAGTTGATACACGATTCTTTGTTTGCATAGTTTAACATTTTAGGCATAAACAATATCAAAAATGCAAAAACGCCACTTAAAAGTTGCACGTTTCGGAAATTATCATTAATTTTGCAGTATATATGAAATCGAAAGCAGTACGGTTTTTGGAGGCGAACCAGTCTGGTGAGCGTTCCACGTTCGTTGACGATGCCAAGTGGAGGCAGGAAAATGCCTCTTGGCTAAGAAGATCCCGTCGTGTAGCCTATGCCATCATGGACTATATGCAGGCGGGCGGGCTTTCCCGTAACGATGTTGCTGAGAAGCTAGGGGTCAGTCCTCAGTATGTGAGCAAGATCCTTTCCGGCAAGGTCAACTTCTCGTTCAAGACAATCTCTGAGATTGAAGAGGGTCTTGGTATAGAGGTATTCCAAGCAGCAGCGATGGAGGTATAAGGCTCGGCGGCTAACATTCAGGGTCTCTGCCTTCATCCTCACTGATTCCAGCTATATCTGCGTAGGTGTGAAGAATTGCTTGGGCGCAATTATGGCTGTTGCACCTCTTTTTCTCTGCTGCTATTTGTTTTCTTGTTTCCATTTATTCTTTTTTCTTTTTGAGTTTATTTTTTAACCGCTTGTAGCCCTCAACACCAAGAATTGTAAGACCTCCATATTGACAGGTCTTAGCCAATCCGAATAGTATAGTCCATAAGATTCCCTTTGCTGCAACACTTGTTGGTAGCAGCATCTGGGCGAAGGAAAGGATATAGAAGGGTATGCAGCACAAAAGAACAATAACACCAGTTCTGAAAGAGAGCGACTGGAGCCAGTGTTTCACTATATGAAAAAAATGAATGAAGGCATCCTTTGGGGCATACCATATCATTCTTGGCCCTGCCCAGCGCATCACTTCACGGATGGCCTCGCGCTCTTTAGGAGCATAGCAATGGGTAGGACAATCCTTGCAAGCTGTCTTCTGTTCGCCATACGTGCAATGATCAAGACGACGACAAGCGAAGTCTGCCAGATGCAAGTATTCATCCGGCATTGTGTCCTGATGAAGATGATGGCGACAATACAGCTCAATCATCTTACGGACTATTCGCTTCTCTTGCTCAATCCTGGTCATTTCATTCTGCCATATTTCATTTCTTCACCCTGTTTATCATACTGTTTACGCTTACCAACGGGAGGTTCAGTCAGAGTAATCCTAACCACTGCTGTCCGTTCGAGACTTCTGGCAATAGCATCATCGAAAGCATCCATATGATGAGGGAGAAAACGCTGGCAGATAGCTCTCAGACCAGCAATCTTCTCTTCGTGGTCTGTCACAATCTCTGCCTTGCCTACGGCGGTTGCAGATTTGTATTGTAGCGTAAAACTTCCATCTTTAGGGCCAACCGTAGGCGCACATTTAGTAACTGCCGAGAGGAATACAGTCGGACAGTGACGAATGCAGTCCAACTTGTCACCCTCCAAGGCACAATGGAAATAGAAGGTTTTCTCGTCTGTGCGTACCAACGACAGAGGTAATCCGTATGGACTCCCATCTGATTTAATCATGCTGACTGTAACGTATGGTGCCTTATCTAATACCTCCAAAGCGAAGGCGGCATCCATCTCTCTACTTGCTTTTCTCATAGTTGTTTATTCACTAATGCTATAAGTATGTACACTTGAACCTTGGGCTGATGGAAGGTAATTGATACCCCACCAACACATTTGTAAGAGTACGAACGATATGATGATTATCCAAAGGGCCAGCCGCTCACGATGGAGTTGTAACTGGCGGTAGTGGACGTAGATGAGGTAGGCTAGCCAAG
>JAEEGF010538276.1_pt1 | contig 38893 bp, 33 predicted proteins | sample 9134171 | NCBI WGS metagenome assembly JAEEGF01 (sample SAMN16246542, study PRJNA631951) | gut metagenome | biome: gut microbiome; feature: rumen; material: AP-attached | host: Bos | place: Iran: Karaj | collected 2018-10 | reverse complement strand
TAGTGGCTTCTATGATTTAGCCACAGCCTATCAGTCTGTGCACGTCAACTATTGAAGGCGCCGTATACCGAACGGTATGTACGGTGCTGTGAGAGGACGGCGGTTAGTCACCGCCTCCTACTCGATTTTGTTTTTAAGGAGGGACTCTGGGCTGACAATACAACTCCCACCCGGAGACCGCGTTGATCGGGAGTCCTGCCATTACGCGGCATACATATATAGTTTTGCTTTTTCAGGCGGTCTGAGATGTGACCGTCTCATCTGTGATGCATTATATCATGGTTCGGGGAGTTTTAGAATTAAGGAAGCATAAACAAAAACCAAATATTTTAATACATATTTTGGTTTACATTCGTGAAAGAATTGATATAATCTTAAGTGGAGCAGTGGCTCCACTCATTTTTGATACGAAAAATGGAGCGGGATATTAGTGGCTCCGGACTGGAGAAAACTAATGGCAAAGCGGAAGAGCGGTTACAAACAGACCAGGGTGCGTATTAACTCCGGAAAGAACAGAAAGAAAAGAGAAGCAGGCCTTAAAAAGGTGCTTTCCGGCGTGCTTTTTGCGGCAGCCTGCTTTGTTGCGGTGTTTGTGCTTCTTGAGTTCCACAATCTTTACTGGCTTGTAGGGATCATGTGTGTCCTGCTCATGGGCGCGGCATACTTTTTCCTCACACAGATATTCGCCGATAAAGAAGATGCTTTTGACGATCTTTTGAAGGCGCAGGAGGCGCTTGAAGAGGTCAAGGAAGAAGACAGGCAGCGCGCTGATGATGAATTCAAAAAAGCCATTGAGGAGCAGGTCCGTTCCCTTGACAAGACCAGTCGTGCGATGTTTGTCGCAATGAAGAAAAACGCTGAAGCGCAGGGCGAAAACCTTGAGCAGATGCGCGCAAAGCTCGATCAGGTGATCGATGAGCAGAACGCCGGCGTAAAGACCATTATCAAATATAACAAAGAAAATGCGCGCCAGATAGCAGAGAGCGACAAAAACGCGATAGAAAAGATGAGCGAGAGCATCACGGGTGAGCTTAAGGCAACACGCAATTCAAGCGTTACTCCCGTGATGGTACAGGCCATGCCCGGCATGCCCATGTATCCCGGCACATCTGCGCCGATGCCCGCAATGGATATCCCGGCAGCAGCCCCCGCCATGGATACAGCGGCGTTTGCTGCTGAGCCTGCACCTGCAGCCGAGCCTGATATCTCGTTTGACGCAGATCTTGCCGCAGCGCTTGAGAACGCAACGGAAGCTGAGCCTGAAGCAACGGCGGAACCTGAGATTTCCCTTGACGCAGATCTTGCCGCAGCACTTGAGAACGTTACGGAGGCAGAGCCTGAAGCAACCGCAGAGCCCGAGGTGGCTGAAGCAGTAGCAGAGCCTGAAACGATCCCTGAACCCGAAGTTGTTGCAGAGGCAGAGCCCGAACCTATCCCTGAACCAGAAGTTGCAGCCGAGCCTGAGCCCGAGCCGATCCCCGAGTCGGAAGCAGTAGCAGAGCCCGAACCTGAGCCGGTCCCCGAGCCTGAAGTGGCAGCGGCTGAACCCGCAGCGGATGACGATCCCCTTGCAGGCCTTGCGTCTGCCGGAGTAGATCTTTCTGATCCCAATGCATCGCTTTCACCCGACGATATAGCAAAGCTTTTTGCGGCAGCATCGGATCCCGCGCCCGCGCCGGAGCCCGAACCTGCGCCTGAACCCGAACCCGCAGCGGATGACGATCCCCTTGCAGGCCTTGCGTCTGCCGGAGTCGATCTCTCTGATCCCAATGCATCGCTTTCACCTGACGATATAGCAAAGCTTTTCGCGGCGGCATCGGATCCCGCACCTGCACCTGCGCCCGAACCTGAACCCGCAGCGGATGACGATCCCCTTGCAGACCTTGCGTCTGCGGGAGTCGACCTTTCCGACCCGAACGCATCGCTTTCACCTGACGATATAGCAAAGCTTTTCGCGGCAGCGGGAAACTGATCTTTCAGGAAAAAGGAAGGAAATATAGATGATCAACCTCAATTCCTCTGAAGAAACAGAGTCTCAGAGAGAAAAAGCAAGCAAAAAGAAAAAGATAACGCCCGGAAAGGCATTGCTGATCGCAGCCCATGTGATCTGCGTCGCGGTACTCATCACAGTGGCGGCGGTGAACTATTTTCACTCGTCCGCTGCGCTCGATGGACCGACAGAGACAAAAGCAAAAGCAGACGTCACATCGGAAGCGAAAAACAACGATGACCGGCCCGGCACGTCGACCTCCACACCGACACCTACAGAAACGCCGACACCGACAAACACTCCAACGAACACACCTACACCTACCAACACTCCGACGCCCACAAATACACCGACTCCGACGCTTAAAGAAATGTCGTCCGATCAGAGTTATTACACTGACAGAAAAGCAGCGGTGCTCGAAAACATCGCAAACGGAGTTTATGACGAACTGAGAGCTGTCGACGAGGAGTATTACGCAGCAAAGAAAAAAAATCCGACCTGGTCGTTCAAGCGAAATACCGAGCATATCCCGTCAAAAAGCTATGAAGTGTTTGACATCACGGAATACGACGGTTTTTACATCGATCCGAACGTTTCCGACGACGACAAAGTGATCTATCTTACGCTTGACTGCGGTTTTCCTACGGGAAACACAAACAAAATGCTGGATATTTTCAAGGAAAAGGATGTTCACGTGACGTTTTTCATTACGGACATGTTCCTTGAAAAATCGGTCGCTCAGGTAAACCGCATGTTTGACGAAGGGCATTGCGTGGGAAATCACACCTGGGAGCATCTCAAGCTTCCCGAGCTTTCCCCGGAAGACGCGGTAGAGCAGGTAACATACGTAGAACAGCGTGTTTATGAACTCACCGGGCATACTATGGATCCCTTCTTCAGATTCCCCGGCGGAGCTTACAGCCACGCGACGATGCAGATGATAAAAGATCTGGGCTATAGCATGTATTTCTGGAGCATCGCATATGGCGATTATCTGGAGGAAGAGATAGGACGTGATTACGTAATAGACCACATTACGACATACCACCACAACGGCGCCATACTTCTCATGCACAACGATTCAAAGTCAAATGTTGAGGCGATGGGCGACGTTATCGATATGCTCCGTGCCGAAGGCTACAGGATAGGAAATCCCTACGACCTTCTCGAAAACCGGAAGGCCGCGGAAAACAGATAATATATGACAAATTCTCGGCAAGCAGTGCGTGGACACCTGCCGGTCTTTGGGATATAAGTTTAAAACAAAACCATTTTCAGGAGGAAGAAAAATGAAGTTTTTTGTTGACACAGCAAATGTTGATGAGATCAGGAAAGCAAACGATATGGGCGTTATCTGCGGAGTTACCACAAACCCGTCCCTTATCGCAAAAGAAGGCAGAGATTTCAAGCAGGTCATCAAGGAGATCACAGACATCGTTGACGGACCCATCAGCGGCGAAGTAAAGGCAACGACCGTTGACGCAGAGGGCATGATCCGTGAGGGCAGAGAGATCGCAGCCATCCATCCCAACATGGTAGTAAAGATCCCCATGACCGTTGAGGGCTTAAAGGCAGTAAAGGTCCTTTCCAAGGAAGGGATCAAGACAAACGTGACCCTTATCTTTACCGCAAACCAGGCATTACTTGCTGCACGCGCGGGCGCAACCTATGTTTCCCCGTTCCTCGGACGTCTTGACGACATCTCGCAGACAGGCGTTGACCTGATCCGCACCATTTCCGAGATATTTGCGATCTACGATCTTGAGACCGAGATCATCGCAGCATCCATCCGCAATCCCATCCATGTTACCGATTGTGCTCTTGCGGGCGCCGACATCGCCACGGTTCCTTACAAGGTTATCGAGCAGATGACAAAGCATCCTCTCACCGACGCCGGCATCATCAAGTTCCAGCAGGATTACAAGGCTGTATTTGGTGAGTGATAAGAGGCACAAAACAACAAAAAGGAGATTAATATATGTCTAACAAGATAGATCAGATGTCTGCAAATGCGATCCGCGTTCTGGCGGCGGATGCCATCCAGAAGGCAAAGTCGGGCCATCCCGGACTTCCTCTCGGCTGTGCCGATATCGCTTATGAGCTTTGGGCAAAAAAGATGAAGCACAATCCCGCCGATCCCGACTGGCCGGACCGTGACCGTTTCATCCTTTCCGGAGGACACGGTTCAACGCTCCTTTATTCGCTTCTCCACCTTTTCGGATATGGTCTCAAAAAAGAAGACCTTATGCAGTTCAGACAGCTTGATTCTCTTACACCCGGTCATCCCGAGTACCGCCACACCAGAGGCGTAGAGGCCACAACAGGCCCTCTCGGCGCAGGTATGGGCATGGCAGTCGGAATGGCTATCGCAGAAGCGCATCTTGCAGCAAAGTTCAACAAGCCCGGCTATGAGATCGTAGACCATTACACCTACGCTCTCGGCGGCGACGGCTGCATGATGGAGGGTATTTCCCACGAGGCATTTTCACTTGCGGGAAACCTGGGCCTTTCAAAGCTCATCGTTATCTATGATTCAAACAAGATCTCCATCGAAGGAAGCACAGATATCGCTTTCACCGATGATACCGCAAAGCGCATGGAAGCATACGGCTTCCAGGTTATAGATGTTGCAAACGGAAACGACATGGACGCAGTAGGCAAAGCAATTGATGAAGCAAAGGCCGACAAGACACGTCCTTCCTGCATCATCTGCCACACACAGATCGGATACGGCTGCCCCGCAAAGCAGGGCAAGGCAAGCGCTCACGGCGAGCCTCTGGGCGACGAGAATGTCCTTGCGCTCAAGGAAAATCTCGGCTGGCCTTCGACCGAAGCCTTCTTTGTACCCGACGAAGTATACGAAAACTACGCATCGATCAGCAAATCCCTTGCTCCCGCTGAGGACGCATGGAAGAAGCTTTTCAACGAATACTGCGAGAAATTCCCTGAGATGAAGAAAGCATGGGATGACGAGTTTGATCTCGACATCGCAAAGCCCCTCATCGACAACGAGGAATTCTGGGCATACGAGGACAAGCCGGAAGCTACGAGAAACCTTTCCGGTACTGTCATCAACAGACTTAAAAATTATGTTCCCGGCCTTTTCGGCGGCGCCGCTGACCTTTCTCCTTCGACAAAGACCTACATGAAGGAAATGGGCGACTTCTCGCATGACGACAGGCTCGGAAGAAACATGCACTTCGGCGTTCGTGAGATCGCGATGACCGCCATCGGAAACGGCATCACACTCCACGGCCTCAGAGGCTTTGTTTCCACATTCTTTGTATTCTCGGATTATACAAAGCCCATGGCAAGGCTCTCCTCTATCATGAGGATCCCTACGACCTACGTATTTACACACGATTCCATCGGTGTCGGAGAAGACGGACCTACGCATGAGCCCATCGAGCAGCTTGCAATGCTCCGCGCTCTGCCGAATTTCCATGTTTTCCGTCCCGCAGATGCCACAGAGACCATTGCTGCATGGTATGCGGCCGTGACATCAAAGGAAACACCCACCGCGCTTGTGCTCACCCGTCAGAACCTGCCTCAGCTCAAAGGATCTTCCAAGGAAGCCCTCAAAGGCGGCTATATTCTTGAGGATTCCGCAAAGGCTGAGCCCGATGCCATCATCATCGCATCCGGTTCCGAAGTTCAGTGGGCAGTAAACGCAAAGGCAGAGCTCATAAAGGACGGCATCGATGTCCGCGTGGTTTCCATGCCTTCGACCGATGTGTTTGATGAACAGCCCGAAGAGTACAAGGAAAAGGTACTTCCCAAGAAGATCCGCAAGAGAGTTGCCGTTGAAGCGCTCAGCGATTTCGGATGGGGCAAGTATGTGGGCCTTGACGGCGAGACCATCGCAATGAAGGGCTTTGGCGCTTCCGCACCTTATTCCGTTCTTTTCCCGAAGTACGGATTTACGACTGAAAATGTAGTGGCTACCGTCAAAAAGGTAGTCCGCGGCTGATAAGAGAGAGATTATGAGAGAAGACCTGTTCACCATAGGAAAGATCACCATTCACAGTTACGGCCTGTGCATCGCGGTGGGCATCATCGTGGCATATCTGGTCGCGGAATTCCGCGTAAAGCGTAAGGGCCTGAGCGTCGACACATGCTTCAATATGGCTGCATTTGCGGCTGTGGGCGGAATGCTCGGCGCAAAACTGATGTACTATATCGTGGAGATAAAGAACATCATAGAAAACCCAAGGCTCCTGCTTGATTTTGCAAACGGCTTTGTGGTATACGGCGGAATAATCGGCGGAAGCATAGCTTGCTTTATCTATGCAAAAGTAAAAAAGCTCGATGTGCTGAAATGGTTTGACCTGATCATCCCGCAGATAGCGATCGCGCAGGGATTCGGCAGGATAGGATGCCTTATGGCCGGGTGCTGCTACGGCAGAGAAACGACGTCCGCATGCCATATCGTGTTCACACATTCCCATTTTGCGCCTAACAATGTGTGGCTCTATCCCACACAGATCATGTCGGCGGCGGGGAATTTCCTTAATTTCCTGCTCCTTGTGTTTGTGATCGACAGACTGTTCAAAAACCGCAGAGGTATCGTGACAAGCTTTTTCCTGATCTTTTACAGCATCGGAAGGTTTGTTATCGAAATCTTCAGGGGCGATCTTGAGCGTGGTTTTGTGGGTTCACTCTCTACATCCCAGTTCATTTCGATCTTCATACTTGCGGCAGGCATTGCGATGTTCGCGATCTGCATGAGACTGCCGAAGGTCAGTGAAGAATCTGCGGCTGAGGCATCCGACGATCCGGAAGACACGGGATCGGAAACTGAAAACAACAAAACAGAGGAATAAACAACAGGGACGGTTCTCGGGCGATCGGGGACCGTCCTTTCCGGGTCAGGACATGAGCAATATGACAGAACGATGCAGCGCATGTCCGCGTAAATGCAATGCGGACAGAGAAACAGGCACCGGGTTTTGCGGTGTAAAAAACAAGATAATGATAAGCCGCGCGGCGCTTCATTTTTGGGAAGAGCCGTGTCTTTCAGGTGCCGGAGAAGACACTGACGGCGCCGTAAAAGCACCCCTTCGCGGCAGCGGGACTGTCTTTTTTTCGGGCTGCAACCTTCGTTGTGTATATTGCCAGAACAGGAAGATATCCCGCGGTGAGGCAGGGCGTTACGTCACTGAAGAGGAGCTTGCCGCAGAGTTTTTGAGACTTCGGGACATCGGCGCATACAACATAAACCTGGTGACGCCTTCACATTATTATCCGCAGATCGCAAAAGTTCTTGAAAAAGTGCGCCCGAGCCTTGGGATCCCCGTCGTTTCAAACACTTCTTCCTACGACAGTGTTGAGACATTAAAGCAGATGGACGGGCTTATCGACATATATCTTGCCGATTACAAATATGATTCCGCGGAGCTTGCGGCAAAATACTCAGGAGCAACCGATTATCCGGAAGTCGCGAGGCGTGCGATAGAAGAGATGGTGCGACAGACCGGGGCTCCCGAGTTTGACGAAGACGGCATAATGAAAAAAGGCGTGATAGTGCGCATTTTACTGCTTCCCGGGCATGTCAAAGAAGCCTGCGCCTGTGTTGACAGGATATACAGGACCTACGGGGACCGCGTATATTTAAGCCTTATGAGCCAGTACACGCCAGTTGATATACCAAAAGACTGTCCCGAACTTGACCGCAAAGTCACAAAAAGAGAGTATGAGCGCCTTGTGGATCATGCTCTCGAGCTTGGCGTGGAGAACGCTTTTATCCAGGAAGGCGACGTCGCAAAAGAAAGTTTTATCCCGGAATTTTAAGACTATTTTGAAATAAGTATTGACTTTTGTGTTTACAAGTGTTATTTTTCTTAAAGTCAAACGCAAAGACATTAAATTCTAAAGAAGGAGGTAAGCAAAAATGTTGATGATCTATGCAGAAGACAAGATTAATAAAGTCACCAGATCAACAATGATGCTTGCCCCGGTAAGTCTTTTCACGAATATGTGAATTCTCGCCGCGGCATGCAGTGCTGCGGTATTATTTTGCCCTGACCGCGGAAGATCGCTACATTTTCCGTAACGCCGATCAGCAAAGGCGAAGATCAGGCTTCTCACACCCGGTACCTGTGATCCCGGGCATTTCTCACACATCCCGCAGTACAAAACTTAATACTACGTTTTATTACATGAAGATCAAAGAGGCAATATCATGAAGAAACTCACACAATATATGGCAAAGTACCGCTGGCGCTATATCATCGGGACTTTGAGCCTTCTTATTGCGGTCGTGATCGACAATATCACTCCGCAGGTTACAAAAAAGATCGTGGACGAAGTGATCGGTGAGGGAAATGTTGATGTTCTCCTCCCCTGTCTCGGCGCTATCCTTATGATCACACTGGGACGTACGGTTTTCCAGTATACAAAAGAATACAACTTTGACATGTGCGGCTGCGGAGTTGCGACCGACATGAGACATGACATGTTTGAGCATGTGCAGAAGCTCTCGGTGAACTATTTTGACAAGACAAACACCGGAGAGATCATGTCCAGGCTCACGCATGACATTGACTGCGTATGGGGTGGCATCGGTTTCATCGGGATGCTGATGGCCGAGATAATATTGCATGTTACGATAGTTCTCGTATGCATGTTCAGGCTTTCCCCGGTGCTTTCTATCCTTCCCTGCGTTGTGCTCCCTATCGCGTTCACGCTTGCCATTTTTCTGGAAAAGCGTCTCGACAAGGTGTACGATGACATTTCGGACGAAAGCGCCGCAATGAACACGGTTGCGGAGGAAAATATCTCCGGAACCCGCACGGTAAAGGCATTTGCGCGCGAGCACTTTGAGATCGACAAATTCCTTTCTCACAACAAAAAGTATTACGACCTCAATATGAAGCAGTCAAAGGTGATGATCCGTTTTTATCCCCTTTTCCAGTTCATCACAAAGGTCCTGCCCATCGCGACGGTCCTTATCGGCGGACTCATGGTGATAAAGGACGAGATCACGCTCGGAACGCTTGCGGCATTTGTTGCATATTGCAACTACCTGTCATGGCCGATGGAAGATATCGGCTGGGTATCAAACGAGATCGCAAATTTCTTTGCTTCGTATAAAAAGCTCAAAAAGATCGCAAAGGAGACCGCTGCGATCACCGATCCCGCAGAGCCTAAAGTGCTTCCTGAGGTAAAGGGAAGAGTCACCTTTGACAACGTGACGTTTTCGCTTGATGACAAGAATATCCTAAAAAATATCTCGTTTGACCTTCACGAAGGAAAGACTCTCGGCATCATGGGCGCCACAGGATCAGGAAAATCCTCGATCTTTACCATGCTTTTCCGTTTCTATGATCCTACTGAGGGAAAAGTGCTGCTCGACGGCACCGACATCAGGGATCTGGGCCTTAAGCAGCTGAGACAGAGCATTTCCCAGGTATCCCAGGATGTATTCCTTTTCTCGGATACGATTAAGGAAAATATCCGCTTTGGAAAGAGAGACGAGACAAACGAAGAGGATATCTCAACGTCGCTTAAACAGGCGTCGGCTGACTTTGTCGACAGTCTTGAGGAAAAGACCGAGACCGTCATCGGAGAAAGAGGCGTAGGCCTTTCCGGCGGACAGAAGCAGCGGCTTTCCATAGCGAGAGCGCTCGCAAAGCATGCACCGGTGCTGGTACTCGACGACTGCACATCCGCGCTCGACACAGAGACGGAGCAGGACATCCAGCATACGCTCGATGCGCTTAAAGATACCACAAAGATAATCATCTCACACCGCATATCCGCGGTGCGTCACGCAAACGAGATCATCGTGCTCAACGACGGTGAAGTGGCCGAACGAGGCACACACGAGGAACTGCTCGAAAAGCACGGTCTCTATTACGAAACATATACTGCGCAGTATGGCGTGGGCGCATAATTTTGTTTGCCTGCAACCGTCAATACTGCTATAATTCAGGAGGAAACAAAAGTGGCCATCAATGCTGTAAAACAGGACGAAAACACGAAGATGACCAAAAAGTCGGAAACGCTGAAGCGCCTGTTGAAATATCTGCTAAATTACAAGGGCTACATAGTGGGCGTGCTGTTCACCATGGGCCTTTCGATAGCGATAACGCTGGTAAATCCTCTGATCATCGAACGTGCCATAAATGTTCACGTTGCCGAAAAGAACACGGATTCACTCATATCGATATCGATACTTGCGATAATACTCAGTATCTGCCTGGTTTTCCTGGTAAAACTCAGGATGTACCTCATGGCTCTCATGTCAAACGATGTGCTCGTAAAGATAAGGCTTCAGCTGTACGAGCACCTGCAGACACTGGGACTTAAGTTTTTTGATTCAAGACCTGCGGGAAAGATAATCGCCCGCGTTATGGGAGACGTAGATTCGCTTAAAGGTGTGCTGAGCGACACCGTAACGACACTGTTTCCCCAGATGGCAACACTGATAGCCGTGCTTGTCATCATGTTTGTAAAAAACCCGATACTTGCGGCGGCATGTCTTATCACATTCCCGCTCCTCACGTTCGGCCTTCTCTATATCCAGACCAGATGCCGCGTGCTCTGGCACGTGCACAGGAAAAAGTCGTCAAACCTCACTGGTTTCATCCATGAGGACATTGCCGGCATCCGTGTTATCCAGAGCTTTGCCGCGGAAAATGAGACCATGGATACCATGGACCGCATGAACATGGAAAACCACGACACTTTCAGGGATGCGGTAAGGACAAACGACGCGTTCGGACCTGTCATCGAGTTTTGCTCGGGTATCGCGACCATCTGCCTGTACTATGCGGGCGTAAAGCTGGTCGGAACAGATGCGGCGCCTGTCGGAACACTGCTCGCGTTTGTCACATATTCCTCGATGGTATGGAATCCCATCATGCAGCTCGGAAGCCTTTACAACCAGTTTGTAAGGAATATCGCCGGCGCGGAGAGGATATTTGAGATCCTTGACACAAAGCCTGAGGTGGTGGATTCAAAGGACGCCGAGACTCTGCCCGATGTAAAGGGTGAAGTGGAATTTAAGGATGTTTCGTTCTCATACGACAATGTGAAAGGCGTGCTTGAAAACGTATCGTTCAAGGTGCGCCCCGGAGAGACCATAGCGCTCGTAGGACCTACGGGAGCGGGAAAATCCACTATCGCAAACCTTGTCTGCCGTTTCTATGATGTACAAAAAGGGCAGGTGCTGATCGACGGACACGATGTTTCAAAGGTCACCGTCGAGAGCCTTCGCGCGCAGATGGGCGTGATGACACAGGACAATTTCCTGTTCACGGGAACGATAAAAGAAAACATCCGCTACGGAAGGCTCGATGCCACCGACGAAGAGATCGAGGCAGCGGCAAAGGCCGTTCATGCGCATGATTTCATCATGAAGATGAAGGACGGCTACAACACTGAGCTGTCTGAACGAGGAGCCGGACTTTCCGCAGGTGAAAAGCAGCTCATCGCGTTTGCGAGAACGATGGTTTCGGCGCCGAGGATACTGATCCTTGACGAAGCGACTTCGTCCATCGACACAAAGACAGAGATACTGGTGCAGGAAGGCATAAGCGCGCTGCTCAAGGGCCGCACGAGCTTTGTCATTGCGCACAGGCTGTCGACCATCAGAAACGCGGACCGCATCTTTGTCGTAAACCATGGACGTATCACAGAATCGGGAAATCATGACGAACTCATGAAGAAAAAGGGCGAGTATTATAGTCTGTACACCGCCCAGATATGAAACTAAGGCGCGAAACGCCTGATATATGTGAAGGGAGATAATAATCTATGGCTGGTATCGGAACCTTTGTCGCGATCCTTATCGGAGTATCCATACTCGCGCTGGTCGGCACGATATGGTATATCATCGCAAAGATCAAAAGCTTTGCCCGCGAGGGCTTCGGCACGGATAACCTTAAGGAGATCTTGAAGCAGCAGGAAGCTCAGCTTTCCGAGCCGAAATCGGTATCCGGCATGACAAGTGTTTATCTCCCCAAGCTTCAGGCGGATTTTCCTGAGCTCAACTGGGACGAGATGCAGGAGACAGCAAAGCAGCACTTAAGAGAATACCTTGAAAACAAAGGTCTCACAAACATCAGGTTCCACAAGACCGCGCTCAATGATTACATCAAAAAAGCGGGCACCTGCTATGCAAAGATCCAAACCGCCCTGCAGCATGACGACAAGGACGGTAATACCACGCAGACCCGCTATAATGTTACGATGAGTTATGTTCAGGATGCAGAAAAGACAGGCTTTGCAAAGGCCTATGCCATCACCTGCCCCAACTGCGGAGCGGCCGTAACTTCTCTCGGTCACAAAAACTGCGAATACTGCGGCGCGGTGATCAAGGAAGTGAGCCGCAGAGTATGGGAGCTCAGCTCCATAGAAGAGGTGTGATACCGGAAACCGGTTAAAACAAGAAAGCCCTCAGGCATAGCCTGAGGGCTTGATTTTATTGAGTTTTCACGATCACCAATGTCTTTCGTAGAAGATGTGATCTCCGAGGAAGTAGCATCTTGTGTATTCAAGCACCGCATAAGTGCCGTTTTTATAGGAATATGCGGATTTCTTTGACTGGAAATACAGGAAGTTGCCGATGTTGTTGCGTCCTGCAAGGCACTCGCGGACCGCTTTGAAGCAGTCTTCGTAGATGCCTTTTTCCTGGGCGCGTTTTACCAGGCTTGAGGAAGCTCCGGTGAACTGGCCCTTTGCGTAGAGGACTTCTTTGAGGGTGTAGCCCCATTCTCCATCTTCCATGCGGTTTCTTATGACATTCGCGACCGCAAGTTTTCCTTCGTAGGACTGGTTTCCGGCTTCTGTCTGGACGACCGTCGCAAAGAGGTAGATCTCGTCTTCGGTGAGGGTCATGGGCTCGCGCCAGGTCTCTGGCACTTCAAAGATCTGGGATTTTGACAGTGCCTTTTTGATGCGGTTTTCGAGCTTTCTGTCCTCGATCTCCTGCAAGGTGAATCCGGGATCGATGTTGAAGCTGAAGGTGAAGTATTCGGCGTACATATAGGCCTTTGTGCCACTCTTTAGCACAACGCACAGCCATTCGTCGGTGCTCTCCGAAAGGAGGACGGTGAACTTGTCGCCGGTCGTTGCGGGATCCGCAACCTTGCTGAATTCAGTGCCCGGGCCGCTTCGGATGTTGACCTTCTTTTCCGTTACTTTTCCGATGCAGGCTTTTTTGGCATCTATCGCACGCGCGGCTTCAACTCCGCGGATCGTGTATTCTTTGTAGATGTAGCCTTCTTTGATGGAACCTGTTTTTATCTTGAGCCATTCTCCGAGGTCTTCAAGAACAATGGCATAGGCGCCGTTGTCCAGCTTTCCGATGATGGATGAAGAACTGTCGCTGTTCGGTACCGAACGGATGTTCAACTGCGAGTTCACCTTTGCCAGCGCGACGCCGGTTTCGTAGTAAGCGGGTGTGGGTGTCGGCGTATTTGTGGGCGTCGGGGTGTTTGTCGGAGTAGGCGTGTTGGTCGGTGTATTTGTAGGTGTCGGTGTGTTTGTGGGAGTGGGAGTATTAGTCGGAGTGGGCGTGCTTGTGGGAACAGCGGCGGGAACGTCTGTAGAGCCCGGTTGTGCGGAAGAGTCAGCGGTCTCAGTGCCTGAGCCGGTGTTTCCGTAAGTATCGTTTGCTCCGGCGTTGTTTGAGATCACGTTTGAGCTCGTGCCGTTTCCGTTTTCCTGGAGGGTCCCGGTAAGCGTGTTGCCTGCACTGTCTTCGTGAAGCGCCCTTTCATCCGTTGTGGTTCCGGCATCCTGTGCGCCGGGAATCTCTTCCGAAAGCCCGCTCTTACTCAGATTGCTCTGCGCAGCCGATGCGACAAGGTTCGCGCCTATAAGCCCGGCGTTTGTGCCGTCTGAGGCGGATGCTTTTTTTGCCCCCTTGTAGATATCAAGGAACGACCCTGCAAACATCGCAAGGAAGAAGCACAGAATAGTCGTAACATAATATGCTGTTTTTCTTTTGAAATGTCCCATACATTTCATTATATCATGATTTTTGGGAAAATGAAAGTACAAAATGAGGAGCGGGGAGGTGGGGGCCTTGCAGGAGGACCTTGCAGGGGGAAAACATATAAAACGCTTGAAACTCCGCAAACTTATATGCTTTTTCGTACCTGATTTCCGGTACAAAAACTCCGCTCCGATTGACGGAGCGGACGTGTTTCCGGTGTAAATATCACATTTACAGCATCTTTATATCTTCCAAAATTCTTTCTAGAAATACAAGTCTTCCCGTAGAAGTGCTCGAGATAAGCGAATTTATCCGCTTTATGACTTCCTCACGATCTGCATCGTTCAGTACTTTCTTGTATGTTTCCTCCGGCACCAAAGAGTTCATGTCTACTCCGAATATTCCGCAACATGTCGCGATCTTGTCCAGAGTAAAGTGTCGTATGCCCTGTTCAAGCGAGGAATAATACTGCCTGTCCACATCCAATTCCACTGCCATCTGTGCTTGAGTCATCCTGTGCAGCTTCCGATAGTACCTGATATTATCCGCAATCTTCTTATAGTCGCTGTCGTTCATAGCTAAGGCTCCTTATAATATTTTGATTCTGGCAGCGGTGTGCAAGATCGTATCGTATAGTAGAAAAGCTGTCGGAAATATAAGCATACAAAAACCCGACAATTCGTGCAACACCCCAAAAACAAATCTATTTTATAAAATATCCGTTATACAGGGAAGACGCTGGGCGCTATAGTCGGTAGTGCAATTTGCCATACTTTGTTGAAGGCGTTTTTTGGGTTTTGTGAGGCTGTGACCGAGCTTTGATATTGTTTGACCTTGACGGTGATTATGGCAGATGATAGAATACCGCCGGGAAACTTTATATTAATAATCATGACATATCATACGAGGATCAATATGAAAAAATGTTCAAAATGCGGAGCATTATGTCCGGATGACAATCTGTTTTGCAACGGATGCGGAGTGAGATTTGAAGTAGAGACTGAAGCTGAGACGGTAGCGGAAACGATGGCCAAAGCAGAACCGGAATCTGCACAGGAAAGTGTACCGGAAGGAAAGAAGCAATGTCCGAATTGCGGTAAATTTATCTCAGAGGAGAACTCGTTCTGTACATACTGCGGAACCAGGTTTTCTGTAGTTGCTGAAGAAGAGGCCGAATCTGTGCAGGAAGCTGAGGAGGAATATCACCCGAATCTGACTCCCGATAAGAAACCTGAAAAACACAAATCCCGGCTCCTTCCCATCATCCTCGTCGTTATCTTAAGTATTTTGGCAGTTGGAGCCATTATCCTTTTTGTGCTCAGCGGTCTTGAAAGATATGGCATTATAAAGGGGCTTGGTATCTTAAAACCTGCAAGCTCCATCACGGAGGACTTTGACGACGACCACGGACGGACTGACGTTTCCATTCCGACCAGGCCGGGCTCTGCAGTCACAACTGTGCCCGCTATCAATCCGACATCCGCAGCAACACAGGCGCCGGGTGTAACGCCTGCAGTAACAAATGCGCCCACTGCCACTCCCGTAGCAACTCAAGCGCCTACAGCAACGCCGGTTGTTACGCAGGCTCCGCTTTATGATGTTTATTTTACCGATGAGTACAACAGGAAAATATCCGCTGTAACCGTATTTGCCGGTGATATAGTACATGTTCGCAATCTGAATTATTTCAGCGACAGCGCACGTGAAGCGATGTCAAAGAGCTCGTATCGCCTTTCGTGGGATGTTGAACCCGCATCGGTTGTGAATGTTGAAGAGGCAACTGCCAGCGGTATTTGCGACATAGTTGCTCTGAATCCGGGAACTTGTGAGATTCGTCCGTTGGTTTGGATAGACGGAAAAGTGGCTTATTACGGTGAACCGATCAAGGTAATGGTCGAAGCGGCACCTGCCACGCCCACACCTACCCCGGATCCTTACAATGTTTATGCGGTCCTCAATGGTGATGCTGAAAAGAAAAAGATCACAGAGTATACCCTCGCAGCAGGCACGCCGTGTGACTTTGATTTTGTCGGAGTCGGCAAATGGAGTACGGGAGAATATGAGGCCGTGTGGACTTCGGAAGACGAGAATGTCGCAACCGTGGACGCCTCTAAAGGTATTGTTACAGGATGGCATTCCGGAACCGTCGTGATCAAGCTTACGATCAAAAACAAAAACACAAGCGACACATCCGAATACACCGTTGCTCCGCTTGTGATAACGGTATACGGAGAAGCAACGCCTACACCTACGCCGACAGTTAAGCCTGCGACGCCGACACCTTCACCAAAGCCGCTCACACTGTGGTTAAAAACAGATACGACCAGAAGCACGAACATCACAAAGGATGGACTGAAGCTGACAGCAAGCGGCTCAAGTGTCGAGCTTACGTTTGATGGGAAATTTGACGATTATAACAAGATCAAGGATAAGTATACATTTAAGTGGAGAATATATGATCTTGACGGTAATGAGAGCAGCAAATATGCCACGGTAAAACTTAAAGGCTCGGGCTCAAACAACGCCATTATTACTCCAAAGAATTCCGAATGTAACAAAAAGTGTTATGTTATTTTAAAGATATATGATACTTCAGGAAGAAAAGTTTATGAGTCGAAGAAAGTATATCTGATCATAAAAAAGATGAAATAGGGATAAGAAGATCAAGATATAGATTAATAACATGCTATAAATCGCCAGAATCCTCTAGGGCAAATGGCAATTTAAAACGTCGTATTCGCGTATCGTTATTTTTCTTTATTCCTGTTTATCAACTTTCCAAAAAACCCTTTTGCTTTTTCACCATCACCATCCCTTAGCGCTTTGCAGACATAAGATGTCCGCATGCATTCGTCGCGCATGGCTTGTGAGGTGTTTCCGAGCCAGTCGACGTACACGCCGATGTTGTAGCCTTCAAATTCTTTGCAGTCGATGGTCAGGCTGCGGTTGCGGAAAAGCTTGAGGTTTTGTTTGTATTTTTTGATGGCGGTGAAAAAGCCTTCAGATTCGAGTTTCTGCTGCAAGGCGTTGCAAAAACGGTCTATGTCGATAAAAACATAGGCTTTGTATTCGGTGCTGTATTCTTTTTTGAGGTTTTCAAATTCCGCTGCGCGCGATCTTTCGATAAAGCAAGGAGTGTGCAGCGGATTAGCGCTTCTCATCTGCTCCGCGAAGCAGTAGTCTGTCCATTCGAGGATAAAATCCGCGCAGTTCTGGCGGTCTTCCAAAGTGCAGAGCAGGTTTTTGAGCATGTTTGCATAGTCTTCCGCCAAGGCTTCTTCGGAAGGAAACTGCTTTGAAACACCATCGATGTCACGCTTTCTGAGCTGACCGGCGAAATTGTTTGCATTTTCATTTGTTGCTGACATAAGCACGCCCTCCAATCCTTCTTTTGCAGAGAAAAACATCCCCGTAAATACGATTATAATATACCATAACGGTATCCCAATAAAAAGGGTAGTTTTGGCGAGATCAGGGGGCTTATTTCGCTTGAGTTTGTCCCTTCGTAGTGCTATAATACTGAACTCGTAAACAAACATAATATGGAGGGAGTTTCTTATGAAAACAAAACTTGGTATTTCGGCAGGCGCTTTTGCGGCGTTGACATTTCTTATGGCTATTTACGGTGGCTACACCGTGATCCTTCTCGCCATCGGATATGTGCTCATCGCTGAGAGGAATGACTGGCTTAGGAGTACGGTCGTAAAAGCCGGCGTGATCATGCTCTTTTTCTCGATCGTTTCGACATTGCTGTATGCGATCCCGGATCTTCTGGGCTGGATCAACAGTTTCCTCAACATCTTTGACAAGCGCTTCAGCTACTCTGTAGTGACAAATATTGTAAGATTCCTTGACGATACGCTTGTCATCATCAGAAGGGTGCTTTTCCTGCTTCTTGCGCTTTTTGCACTTAGCATGAAGACCATCAAGATCGGCTTTGTGGACAAATTTGTTGCAAAGCATCTGCAGTTTGGCGAGGACAAGTAGAACATACAATAAACAGAGCGGACAATAAGGAGGACAGGGCATGCCGTACATTGGAACAAGAGTGACCGTAAGCTTAAGCAAGGAAAAAGAGTCTGAACTCAAGGAAAAACTTGGAAAAGCGATCGAGACCATCCCCGGAAAGACAGAAAGATGGCTGATGACGGAGTTTCAGGATAACTGCAGGATCTGGTTCGCAGGGGACAATTCGAAGCCTGCGGCATTTATAGAAGTGAAGATCCTTGGCGGCGAGGACAGGGATGCGTTCTCTAAAATGTCCGGAGTGCTCACAAAGATCATGAGCGAGTCGCTCGGAATCCCCGGAGACCGCGTATACATCGTATATCAGCCGATCTCGAGCTGGGGCTGGAACGGCAGCAATTTCTGATACGGAAACGGACACGGGGGAACTGATCCATGGAACAGAGACAAGGTACAATGCTCCCGGACTATGACAATTCACTGCCGTGTCTTGCAAACTCGGTGCTTCGACATTTCGGCATTGATACGAAAGGCAGAAAGACCCTCGCGGCAGCGGACAGATTTCTTGACCGGGAATACAAAAATGTCGTGGTGATCCTGCTGGATGCGCTTGGGAAAAACATCATCGACGGGAATCTTGAGGCGGACGGATTTTTTGCGACGCACACGGAAACCGTGATATCTTCGGTGTTCCCGCCGACGACAGTCGCAGCGACGACTTCGGTGCAATGCGGGCTTGAGCCTGTGAGTCACGGGTGGCTCGGATGGGATAATTACTATCCGCCGATCGACAAAAACGTTGAGGTTTTTACAAACAAGCTGACCGGCACAAATATTTCCGCAGCGGATTATTACGTCGCAGGACATTTCTGTCCATATGAGAATGTTGTCGAAAGCATCAGAAAAACGGGCTTTGCGGCGCATCTTGTAACGCCGTTTTCGGAGCTTCACCCTGTTTCTGACAAAGGCGTCCTCAGGCATACCTTAAGGCTTTGCAATGAACCCGGGCGGAAATATATCTATTCCTACTGGAGAGAGCCCGACGGGACGATCCACCGCTATGGCTGTTTTTCCAAAGAAACGGCAAAAGTTGTGCGAAATCTGGAGCGCAGGGTGCAGGCATTCTGCGAAAAGACTGAAGACACGCTGGTATTCGTCACCGCGGATCATGGGCACAAAGATACAAAAACACTGCACCTTTCCGATGTTCCCGGAATTTCGGACTGCCTTTTGCGCGGGCCATCGATCGAGCCGCGCGCGATGAACTTTTTTGTAAAAAGCGGGAAAGCCCGCGAATTTGCGGAGCGGTTTCAAGAGGCATACGGAGAGGATTTTATTCTTCTTACCAAAGAAGAAGTGATAGAAAGCCGTCTTTTCGGCAGCGGCCCGGAACATACGCTGTTTCGCGGCATGCTGGGAGATTATCTTGCGGTAGCGACCGGAGACAAGGCATTGTTCGCAAAACCGGGTGAAGACCCTGGATTTAAAGCGATGCATGCAGGACTCACAAAAGAGGAAATGCAGATCCCGCTCATAGTTTACAACGGAAAATGATCAAACGATCCGGACGGAGGCATGGAAGGTGCCTCCGTTTTTTATGAAAATGTTATAAACAGAAGACTTTGTTTACTTGTGTTTGTAATTATTGCTGCTGTATAATACATAATGGAGCGTTAAAAAATTAACGGAGGTAAGGGTTTATGTTTAAGAACATGAAAATTGGAAACAGGATCAGTATTCTGATCTCTACGCTTCTTGTTGTGGGGCTTGCGGTGCTCGCGGTGATCGTTATCGTGAATCTGCGAGGCAGCATGGAACAGCAGGCAAAGGATCGTTTCAGTGAGCTTGCCGATTCAAGAGCAAACGTTGTTGACACGTATTTTGACGGCCTAAAGGGTTATGTTTCGGGGTTTGCGGGACTTTCCACAGTGAGTGATTTCCTTACGGACAGAGCCGACGAGGCAAAGGGCACGGCAGTTGTCAAAGAGCTCAACGACTATTTCAAGACCAGAAACGGAATGGAAGGCCTGTTTATCCTTGGTGACGACGGAATCTGCGCAGCCCATACAAATCCGGCTGTAGTGGGTGTTCCGGTAATAAAAACGGCACAGGATCTGTCGGATTACAAGGGATATCTCGCAAAAGGCCCCTGGATCAAGGGTATCGCTCCGGCTACGGCTACAGGAGAACTTGTTGCGGTATGCTACAGCGGAGTCTATGGCGGTTCGGGCAATTTCCTGGGATATATCGGCGGCGGAGCATATATCACATCACTTACCGACCGACTGAAAGATATGGAAGTAAACGGACTTGAGGACGCTGAAGTATGGCTTTTAAACCTTAACGCGAACAATTACGTTGTTGTTCCCGAAAGCCATGCCGATCTTCTCGGCGCGGAGATCCAGGGAGAAATGGATACCCGCATCGCATCTGAGGCAAAGAGCGTCGGAAGAAGCACTTTTAACTATAAAGGCGAGACAGGGAAGATGATAGTCGCATATAAGACCATCCCCAGCCTCAATTATGTTGTGGTAGTTACCGCTCCCGAAAAGGAAGCAATGGCAGCGGCAAACAGCACAGCACGGATCATCATCCTCATCAGCGTGCTTATCCTTGCGATAATGGCTGTGACCGCGGTATTTATCGGATCACGCATCGGAAAAGAGATCGCGGGCGTTGGTGAAGTGATCAAGGAACTTGGAAATCTCGACCTTACAAAGGCGGATAAACTGAACGAATACACCGGAAGAGGCGATGAGATCGGAGAGATCGCGGATGCTGCGATAACACTTACAAGCGCCGTGAGCGACAGCGTAAAGAGCCTCAATGAAAGAGCGGCCCAGCTCCAGTCTGAAGCGGGACTTCTTTCCGACAACACAAAGAGTACATTGCAGTCGCTCAATCAGATCGATTCAGCCGTTCATGAGATAGCCGAAGGCGCAACATCCCAGTCACTTGAGATGCAGAATGCTGCCGAGGCGGTTTCAAGCATCGGAGTTAAAGTAGGAAATACAGTAAACAGCACAGAAAAACTCAAAGAGTCGGCAGAACTTCTCAAGAATTCCTCCGGAAGCGCCAAGGAGATACTTGGACAGCTCAGCAAGATCAATGACAGGACAAAAGCATCCGTCAATGATATCTACCAGCAGACAAATGAGACAAACTCCTCTGCTGAACGTATCTCGGAGGCTACAGCCCTCATTTCTTCAATAGCAAGTCAGACAAACCTTCTTTCGCTGAACGCATCCATCGAGGCTGCAAGAGCAGGTGAGGCAGGACGCGGATTTACGGTAGTTGCCGAGGAGATAGGAAAGCTTGCCGATCAGTCGAGCGAATCCGCAAAGCAGATCGAAAACATCATCTCGAGCCTTGTGGAGTCCTCAAAGCGCGCGGTTTCTACGATGGAAGAAGTAAGAGATATCATGGAACAGCAGAACGAATATATCACAAAGACCGGTGAGATCTTTGGAGATGTAGACCGTGAGATTGGAAATTCCCTTAACGGCATCAGCGAGATATCGGCTAACGTTAAGGATCTGGATGAAGCAAGAAAGGCTCTTTCGGATTCTGTTTCAAGTCTCAGCGAGATAGCCGAAGGAAATGCCGCAAGCGCAGAGGAAACATCGGCATCCACCACCGTTGTAAACACGATGATGGAAGAGGTTTCCGGCATTGCGACCCGTGTTTCCGAGGTTTCACAGAACATCAGGAAAGATGTCGACGCATATGTAGTCTGAGTAAATTAAATATCCGCCTTCTGCCGGATCAGAAATGCTCCCAGCAGAAGGTGTTTTTTTCTGTAAAAAGTCTTCTTAAGGCTTCTTCGTTTGCGTTTACCGTGACGTCCGGCCTAAGGAGCGCTTCGTCAAAGTTTATCGCGCCCACAGCCATCTGCCCGAGAGCGCGCACGTTCACATCAAGGTCTGTGGAAGAGGCCTTGGAGTCGGTGACGTTGCCGCCTTTTATGCGGTATGTGCGGTTGTTTTCTTTGATGATCTCGTCGGTCACCTTTATTGTGATATCGCAGTCGGCAGGTTTTCGGATAGCGCCGAGCAGTCTTTTCGCGTTTATCACTCTTACCATGAAATGCTGGCAAGTGTGCTTTTCTATGTCGTAGGCACGGGGCGAGCGGATTATGCGAAGGAGGTCGATCCCCTTTGGAAGCGGGAGTCTGATCGAGCCGTAATCTGCGTCAAATCTCGCAAGGAAGCCGAGAACTGCATTAAAACCGTCCCTGCATGTCCAGGCGCATTCTTCGACCTGTAATATCGCGGCGGGGTCGTTTTTGATATCCGTAAATATCAGGTATGAGACCGGTTTTCCGTTTTGTTTGAAAACATAAGAAAAACGCCTGTCCATGTATGGCTTTTCCACCTTCAGGTGTTCAAGCATCTTTTCTTCGCTTCGCTCCATCGAAAGATTGAACTTAGGCGCAAAGGCGTTGTAGATCGAGAGGAAATCAGAAACGGAGTCTCCGGTGTTCCACTTTTTTACATCTCCGTCAAAGCGATAGTCGCGGAGAGCGGACGGAGTCAGTGTATATTCGTTCATGAAGGTCACGGTATCATAGCCTACTTTTCTGTAAAACTCGTGCTTAAACGGAAACAGGGTCGAGATCACTTCGCCTTTTTTGTATGCATCGTTCAGGAGGGCGTTAAAGATCTCACGGACCGCACCACTGTTACGATATTCGGGTAATGTCGCAACACCGCCGATGCCGCCCGTGGTCACGGTCTGCCCGTCCAGATAGAATCTGAAGCGGAAGTCGGTGATCCTCGCCATCATCTTTCCGTCTTCGTTGAATGCGCCCCAGGTGTCGTTCTTGTCGTTCTCGATCTCTTCACGCTTTTTTTCGACGTCGTCGAGACGGATGTGGAAACAGTACGCGGAAATAAGAAATGCTTCAAAAAGTTCGCTTTTGTCAAGTTTTTTGATCTTCATGCCGATGCCCCCTTTTCTGTGCTAATTATGAGAGAAATATTTTAATCTGTCAACAGAGTCGATGGGGACGGTCATGCAGTTGGTCGGGCTGCTGAGTATGGGTGAATGTTGACAAAACGGCTATTTTGTTATACTATAGTGATGGAAACGGGTTTTTATCGCATTTTACTGTTGCGGGCTTCTCGTTTCCTTTTTTATTCCCAGAATGTCGTACAGATATTTTTTTCCGTTCTCTGCATGATTGACAAGGAGTTGTCCAGTAAAGACATTGTATCTGGTTAAAACATCTTCTTCGTACACAGGTATGGCAAATCGGATATCATAACGATACCAGCCATATTTGGCACGTTTTTCGTGCTTTTCTTTTTTATTCTGTTCCCATTTGGGATTTGATGCAATCTGTATCAATTCGGGTATAGCTGTTGCGCTGTTGGCTTTAGCTTTTGCGGATGCCCCAATGAGAGCTGTTCTGCTTTCTGAACCGGTAAATTCTTCCGTGAGATCTTTTCCGATATAGATGATCTCAGCTGTTTCGCTTATTTCATAGAAATCTCCAACATATTCCGATAGGTATTTCTTGACCTCATCCCAATCTATCCTTCGCTTACCTTTGAAACGTATGTCGTTTATAAGTACTATCCTGTTGCCGTCCGCGTCATTGACGATGCTGACATTTCTGTTTGTTATCATAGTGTTTTCCTTGGATTAATGACTCTAAAATGAGTCAAAAAGAACCGTCCCCAATGACTCCTAAGGATTCCGGTCGAGGTCGCGGAGGTGGAGGACATAGGCAACATCCTCTTTGCGGATGTGTGAGATTTCTGCGAGGTCTGCGGAAGTGCGGGCCATGCGGAGGAGTTTGTGGATCACCCGGGCTGAGTAGCCAAAGCGTTCGCAGGCTTTTTTAAAGAGAGCGCGGGAATCCTGGTCGAGAGCGCAGAATTCATCGATCAGGGAGCCTGTCATTGCGGCATTGCAGGTCACTCCGGGGATGTTTTTGAACCGCTCCGTCTGGATGCGGCGCGCTCTTTGGACGCGGCTCCGGAGTTCCGCGGAACAAGGCGCGGGGGAGGCGTGCTCAATGTCAAAAAGATCCACGGGTTCGACTTGCTTTTGTATATCGATGCGGTCGAGGATCGGCCCTGAGACACGGCTTCGGTATTTCGCGATCTCATAGTCGCTGCACCGGCATTTCATACCGGGGTAGTAACCGCAGGGGCAGGGATTCATCGCCGCTACGAGCATGAAGTTTGCGGGATAGAGGTGTGAGCCGTTAACGCGCGAGATCACCACCTGTTTGTCCTCGAGGGGCTGGCGGAGAGCATCGAGAGTGTTTCGCTGAAACTCGGAAAATTCATCAAGAAAAAGCACCCCATTGTGCGCGAGCGAGACCTCGCCCGGGAGGGCATACATGCCGCCGCCTATCATGGCATTCAGTGAAACATTGTGATGCGGCGCGCGGAACGGGCGCTCGGAAAGAAGTCCCTGCCCGCATCTCAACAGGCCAGAGATACTGTGAATCTTGGTGGATTCCAGAGCTTCCCCCTCACTCATTTCGGGGAGGATGGATGGGATGCGGCGGGCGATCATCGTCTTGCCACAGCCCGGAGTTCCGAGCATAAGGATATTGTGCCCTCCTGCAGCCGCGAGAACTATTGCGTCGACCACATCGTTCTGGCCTCGGACATCAGAAAAATCAAGGCTGCCGGCGGGCGCAGGTGTGTTTTCCGAAAGACCTGAAGGAGCCTTGGGCGCGGGAACTTTTCCTTCAAGAAAAGCCACCACCTCGGTAAGGCTTTTAAACGGATAGATCGCCATATCCGGTACAAGCGCCGCTTCGGCATAGTTTTCCGCGGGGAGGATGATATTTCTGATCCCGGCGCGTTTTGCGGCAATCACCATGGGAAGGACACCACGGCATGGACGGATCTGCCCGCCCAGTGAGAGCTCACCCAGAAAACCAAAGCCTGAAAGGTGCTTCGGCGCGATGCTTTTTGTGCGCGTGAGCAGCGCTATCGCGAGAGCCAGGTCATAGTGCGTGCCGCGTTTTTTTCTGTCGCACGGGGCAAGGCTCAAGACGATCCGTTCTTCGGGAAGCCTGTAGCCGCAGTCGCCGAGCGCGGAACGCAGACGGTCGGCCGATTCTTTTATTGCCGTGTCGCCCATCCCGATGATCGATATGCTCATACGCTCATCTGGGATCACCGAAGCCTCTATTTCAACAGGGTAGCCGTCGATCCCCTGTATCGAAAAACTGTTTACCGTCGAAGCCAAATCTCATTCCCCCTTGTTTCTGCCATGTCACGAAGTTCCAGTTCCGTTACGAGATCAAAAAAATGCGTACTGTCGGCGCCTGTCCGGTCTCTCAGCTCCGAGATCGGCATTTTTCCGCTGTTTCGCTTTACGATCATCACAAGCTTTGCGCATTCCGCTGACAAAGCATCGGAGGGCTCTTCAAGCGGCAGGGACAATTGCGCGTCATCCTCCTTTGGAGTGAGGCACCCGGGCATGAAAACAAAGGCCTTCCCGTCTGCAAGGAGCCTGTTGCAGCCCGTACTTTCCTTTGAATCGATCCTCCCGGGAACGGCAAAAAGCTTTTTTTGGTATTTCAGGGCATATTCGGCGGTGATCAGCGCACCGCTCTTTTTTCCCGCTTCGACTACCGTTACGGTGTCCGAAAGCGCGGCAATTATCCTGTTCCGCCTGGGAAATGTGAAGGAAGACGGGCGGGTCCCCGGCGGATACTCTGAGACAATGAGACCGGTCTCGGCGATCCTTTTGTACAAGGGTTTGTTTTCCGGAGGATAACAATAGTCTATGCCGCAGCCGAGCACTGCGATGGTATAGCCTCCGGCATCGATACAGCCTGTGTGCGCGTACGCATCAACACCTTTTGCAAGGCCGCTCACGACCGCAATGTTGTGCTTTGCAAGATCGGACGCAAGGTCGAGCGTGACAGATCTGCCGTACTCAGTGCACCGCCTCGCGCCCACAAGGGCTGCCCGTGAGGCGGTCTCCTTAAAGCTTCCCTTGTAATACAAAAACAGTGGCAGCCGGCTGCCCTCGTTGTAGCCAAAGACCGAAGACGGCATGATGCCGCAGCTTGTGCGCTCGCAGGCTTTGTAGACGGCCTGAGCTTCGGAAAGATCGGTCTCGGCAGCGGAAAACATGTCTCTTACCGCATGATATGCCGCTTTTGCATCCCCTGTTTCAAGGTATGAGCGCCGCGCGGCAGCGGCTGCGTCGCCTTTTAACAGCGACAGCCATATCTGATAGATCATAAACCCCCTTTTTGCGGGCTTTACAAGGGCAAAACCCAGGATCCCGCAATAAAAAATTCTGTCCGAATATCGTAATCTGATAAACGGACAGAAGTCAACGGGTCGGGATGTAGAAAAATGAGGTGATTTTTTGTGCAATCTGAACAAAAAAACAGGGTGCGATCTACGTGGTCTCCTTTATTTTCAAGTGATACGGAAGAAGCGTTGTCTGTTTTACGTCTTTTCCTTCAATGAGGTCGATCAGAACGGATGCCGCAGTCTCGCCGAGCTGCTTGACATCAAATTCGAGCGTCGTGACCGCGGGAATATGCGATTCCAAAAGGCTTGAATTGTAGAAGGAAGCGACTTTTACGTGGTCGGGCACGGTGATGCGGTCTCTTCTCAGCTTTTGCAGAACGCGGGAGCAGATCATGTCGTCCATGCAGACTATGCATTCCGCACCTTTTACCAGAAGGCTGTGGGTCACTTCGTCGATGTTGTCGTTGCCCTCTGCGTTCAAATAGATAAGTTCCGGATCGATGCTGATCTTTGCTTCCTTGAACGCGTCGACAAAGCCGCGGTAACGGTTCCTCGTGACCATGTGCGTGTTGTTTCCGCCGATCAGCGCGATGCGACGGAGCCCGGAGGCTATGAGGTGTGCCGTAAGCTCACGGCAGGCACTCCTGTGGTCGTGGTCGACACGCACTATGGAGGGATCGTCTGTCGTTCCAATTGCGACAAACGGGAGCCCGCGCTTTGCGATAAGCGCGGAAATGCTGTCGTTTACGGTGGTGCGGCTCTGTATTATGCCGTCGATCTTGTTGTTTATCAGTACACGCTCCAGATTTTTTGACTCATTTCCGAGCGTGTATATCGTCAGCACGTCGTAATCACGCTCCGCGGCAGCTTCGCAGGCACCGTACATGCAGGTCTGGAAAAAAGGGAGCTCTGCGATGTTGCAGTCTGCGGGCAGGATCATCGCGATGTTGTAGGTCTTGGACTGGGCAAGGCTTTTTGCGATGACATTAGGCTTGTAATCGGTGACCTCGATATATTCGAGCACCTTTTTTCTTGTTTCCTCGCCTATGCGGCCTTTTCCCGATATGGCGCGGGATACGGTCGTTTTTGAAACTCCGAGTGCCTCCGCGACATCGGCTATTGTTATCTTTCTGTCCACTGTTGCTGCCTCCTGATGTATTTGAACCGCTTTGCCGGTTTTTAAGTAATTTAAGTTGACAAAACGGAGTGATGGTGTCATAATGAATCTGCGCAATCGGTTGCTCAATAAATATATCAAGAAATCGCGGCTAAGTCAAGAGGATCGTGCCGATCCGAAAAACTTATCAAAAATTGCGATTGTTTTATGCAAAGATTATTGACATTGCGTCGATTGCGTGCTATAACCACTTGGCACGCTGAAAAAACGTGCTGTAACGCATAGTTTACGCTGTTTCTTAACAAGGAGGCATTTATGAACATTCTTGTCACCGGAGGCGCCGGCTACATCGGAAGCCACACATGTGTAGAACTGCTGAATGCAGGTCATTCCGTCGTTATTCTCGACAATCTTTACAACTCAAACGAGAAAGCGGTGGAACGCATCAAAGAGATTACCGGAAAAGATCTTAAGTTTTACAAAGTCGATCTTTTGGATCGTCCGGCGACGGAAAATGTTTTTAAGGAGAATAAATTTGACGCCGTTATCCATTTTGCGGGCTTAAAGGCAGTCGGAGAATCCGTCGCAAAGCCGATGGAGTATTATCACAACAATATCACCGGCACACTGAATCTTCTGTTTGTCATGAGGCAGTACGGTGTAAAGAACATCATCTTCAGTTCCTCAGCCACGGTATACGGCGATCCCGCATTTGTTCCGATCACTGAGGAATGCCCCAAGGGACAGATCACAAACCCTTACGGACAGACAAAGAGCATGCTGGAGCAGATACTTACCGACGTTCATACATCCGATCCCGAGTGGAACATCGTTTTACTCAGATATTTCAATCCTATCGGAGCTCACAAGACCGGAAAGATCGGAGAAGACCCGAAGGGCATCCCGAACAACCTTGTGCCTTACGTTGCGCAGGTCGCTATCGGCAAGCGTGAGCATGTAAATGTTTTCGGAAACGATTATGATACCGTTGACGGCACCGGCGTGCGTGACTACATCCACGTTGTGGACCTTGCACTCGGCCATGTTGCCGCATTAAAGAAGATCGTTCCCGGAAGCGGCGTGTCGATCTACAACCTCGGCACAGGTCACGGATACAGCGTATTACAGATAATCAAGGCATTCTCAAAGGCCTGCGGAAAAGATCTTCCTTACGAGATCACACCCCGCCGTCCCGGCGATATCGCCACCTGCTTTGCGGATCCTTCAAAGGCAAAGAAGGAGCTTGGCTGGGAGGCAACAAGGGACATCGAGGAAATGTGTGAAGACGCATGGAGATGGCAGAGCCAGAATCCTGACGGATATAATTCATAAATAACGGAAAGGCATGGAAATGGAAGCGTATGAAGTGTTCCTGAGCCTTGCGATAATCATAGTTTTCAGCAAGGTGTTCGGGCTTCTTGCAAAACGCGTCAAGGCACCCGAAGTAGTCGGCGAGATACTTGCCGGGATAATCATCGGGCCGAGCCTTTTAAACCTGGTCCATCTCTCGGATTTTATACAGAAATTTGCGGAGATCGGCGTTGTACTGCTGATGTTTTCGGCAGGTCTCGGTACCAATCTCAAAGAACTGTTAAAGACAGGCTTCAAGGCTTTTCTCATAGCGTGCTGCGGAGTAGCGGTGCCGCTTGTCGGCGGAAGTCTTTTGTATTTTGCGATGTACGGCGGCGCGCCGTGGGGTTCGCCCGATTTTTATAAAGGTGTGTTCGTGGGCGTCATTATGACCGCGACGTCTGTATCCATCACGGTGCAGGCGCTTCGTGAGCTCGGAAAGCTCAAGACCACCGTCGGAACGACGATTCTGTCGGCGGCCATCATAGACGACGTCATCGGCATCATTGTGCTCACTTTTGTCATCGGACTCAATGGCGGTGAAGTAAAAGCGTCAAAGGTAGTGATCCAGACGCTGCTGTTCTTTGTATTTGCGATAGTTGTGGGATTTTTGTTCTATCTTCTGTTCAAATGCATGGACAAGCGCTGGCCGCATACGAGGAGAATGCCGATACTTTCGCTCGCTCTGTGCTTTGCGATGGCATATGTCGCTGAAAAGTTTTTCGGCATCGCTGATATCACGGGCGCATATGTCGCGGGCATCATCCTCTGCTCCATCAAGGATCATGACTACATCGCGAGCAAGATGGACATAAATTCCTACATGATCTTCGGACCGGTGTTTTTTGCAAGTATAGGGCTTCGGACCGATGTTTCAAGCTTTAACACGAAGGTCCTGGTGTTCGCGGTGCTGTTTGTGATAGTGGCTCTCGTTACAAAGATCATCGGCTGCGGCCTTATCTCAAAGGTATGCCGCTTCAGCTGGGGAGACTCTTTAAAGATCGGTGTCGGAATGATGACACGAGGTGAGGTGGCGCTCATCGTCTCACAAAAGGGACTGTCTGTGGGCCTTATCTCGTCTGAATACTTCACGGCGGTCATCCTTTTGATCGTGGTATCCTCGATACTTACGCCGATAGTGCTGAAGCTCCTTTACAATCAGGAATCGTCAAAGATCCATCATATCGAAAAAGAATAATAAAAACGATACAAAAACGGGGATCCGCAAGGCACGCGGGTTCCCATTTTTCTTGATTTGAGATATGGTTTGTGTTATCATTTAATTTTGCGGAAAAAGAAGTTTTGGAGTAATAATGGATATCAAAAGAAATACAAGAAAAAGAAACATCCTGTACGCTCTCTTGCAGGGCGGATACTGGATGCAATACGGCACTGCGCTCAGTTTTGCGAGTGTCATAATGCTGAACAGAGGCTATACCGATTCTCAGATAGGAGTGATAATCGCATTCGGAAACATCCCTGCGATCATTTTACAGCATGCCTTGTCGCATTTTGCCGATAAGTCAAAAAAGGTTTCGCTTGCAGCGATCCTTATCGTCATGTATCTTCTGGAGGCAGTGGCTTATGCGGGAGAACTCCTCACAAAGCATGCCGGGGCCATGTGTACGATATCGATAATCATGCTCACCGTGATAGCGGCTTCCACTCAGGGATTTGTCAATGCGATGAGCCATCGTCTGGAAATGGATGAGATAAAAGTGAACTTTGGCATAGGAAGATCGGCAGGCTCGTTCATGTTTGCAATAATAAGCCTTGTCATTGGGCACCTCGCGGAAAAACTGAACCCTGACGTGATCCCTACCATAGGCTTTGCGGTGTGCGCATATTTAATAGCGGTGCTCGTGATCATTTCATTGAGCGCAGACACTACGAGCAAAGCGATGGAAAAAACAGGCACTCAGGCAAAGGAGAGCTTTTTTGCTTTCTTTTCACGGTACAAGCTGTTTTTTGTGGTGCTGCTCGGATGCATGGGATTTTATTTAAGCCACTCGTACATCAACAATTTCTTTTACCAGGTGGTCGTCGATGTCGGAGGAAACAAGGCGGACCTCGGAGGAATACTGAGCTTTGCGGCGGTCACAGAAGTGCTACCGATGTTCTTTTACAGCAGACTTGAAAAGAAGTTCGGCACAAAGCTTTTGCTTTTTGTTTCGGGCGTATTTTTCCTCATAAAGAGCCTGATCACACTGATAGCATGGAATGTCGCAGGCGTTTATGTCGGCACATTTTTCCAGATGCTCTCGTTCTCGCTGTTCATCCCGGCGAGCGTGTCCTTTGTGGCACAGCTCATGAATGAGGAGGACGCGGTGCGCGGGCAGTCACTCGTGACGATCATGATAAACATTGCGTTTCTCATCGCATCGTTCAGCGGCGGGTTCATCATGGACAATATCAGCGTAAAGGCAATGGTGCTGGTCGGAACGCTCACTTCCGTAGCGGGAGTGACACTTCTTGGGATCATCCTCAGGAAATTCGACCTCAAAAAAACAGCATAAAAACTGAAAGGACACTATATGTGGGTCGCAGAAAACTGGAAAGATTACAGCGTGCTGGATTGTTCGGGCGGTGAAAAGCTCGAAAGGTGGGGGGATCACATCCTTCTCCGTCCGGATCCGCAGGTGATCTGGAATACCGAAAAAAAGCTTCCGGAATGGAACAGACTCAGCGGGCATTACCATCGCTCGGCAAAAGGCGGCGGCGAATGGGAAAATTTTTCCATGCCTGAAAGCTGGAGCATAGGCTACGGACGCCTTAAGTTCAATCTGAAGCCCTTTGCGTTCAAGCATACAGGTCTTTTCCCGGAACAGGCGGTTAACTGGGACTGGTTTTCCGGTCTCATCGCAAAGGAAAAGGAAAAAGATCCTGAGCGCGAGATAAAGGTGTTGAATCTTTTTGCTTATACAGGCGGTGCAACACTTGCATCAGCGGCGGCCGGAGCGTCAGTCACACACGTTGACGCGTCAAAAGGCATGGTTGCATGGGCAAAAGAAAACGCAGCGCTTTCGGGACTTGCGGAAGCCCCGATAAGATACATCGTCGATGACTGTGTGAAGTTTACCGAGCGTGAGATACGCCGCGGAAATCTGTACGATGCGGTGATAATGGACCCTCCGTCCTACGGAAGAGGCCCGAAAGGCGAGATCTGGAAGATAGAGGATTCCGTCTACGATCTCATAAAGCTCTGCATGAACGTGCTTAAAAAAGAGCCACTGTTCTTTTTGATAAATTCCTATACCACAGGCCTTCAGCCCGCAGTGCTTTCCTACATGCTGGGGACCGAGGCAAAACAGAGGTTCGGGGGAAAAGTGATATCGGACGAGATAGGACTTCCCGTTGAGGCTTCGGGACTGATACTCCCCTGCGGGGCCTCGGGAAGATGGACACGTTCGGTTGGGATAAAGGAGGAGATAAAGCTTTGTTAAAGTTCATTCTTGATGTGCTCCGCGGTATCGTGATCGGTATCGCAAATGTCATACCCGGCGTGTCCGGCGGTACGATGATGGTTTCCATGGGTGTCTATGACGACATCATCGGAAGCATAAACAATCTGTTCAAGCAGTTTAAAAAGAGCATACTTACACTGCTCCCGTATGTTATCGGCATGCTCATCGGCATCGTGGGCTTCGCAAAAGCGATAGAGATGCTTTTTGAAAAGTTCCCCATTCCCACGGCGCTGCTCTTTATCGGCCTCATTTTCGGCGGAATTCCGATGATGTGGAAACGCGCGACAAAGAAAAAGATCGACGTTTTGAGCGTGATCCTTTTCGTATTGTTCTTTGCGCTTGTTATCGGCCTGCAGCTTCTCGGAAACGTGCAGGGCGCAGACAAGAGCCTCGATTTTTCGCTTGCGCATATGGTGATCGGACTCCTGCTCGGCGTGGTCGCGGCAGCTACCATGATCATCCCCGGAGTGTCGGGTTCGATGGTGATGATGGTCCTTGGCTACTACAATACGATAATCGCTGCGATCAACCTTGCCGTTGATTCACTTGTATCAGTAGATTTTCCGGGACTTTTCAAAGCCGCCGGCATCCTCGCTCCCTTCGGAATAGGCGTGTTAGTGGGTATTTTTGCGGTCGCAAAGCTCATACACTGGCTGCTCAAAAACCATGAGGCAAAAACCTACTGCGCAATACTCGGACTGGTAGTCGCATCGCCTTATCCGGTATATGTAAATTCAGGTGTTACATCCGTAACGGCGATTGCCGTGATCATAGGTATCATCACATTTGCCGCCGGTTTCTTCGGAGCGCTGAAGCTCGGAGAAAAATAGAATTGTCTGCAGAAACGTGAAGCGTGAGCGGCTATTTCAGATCCGCTCAGGGAGGGTAACGTGGAAGAGAATAAACAGAACGAAAATGAAAACAGGATCCCTCGCGAGAATGGGAAACCCGGAAACAGAAAAAATACAAAAGGCCTAAAGAAACTCAAGGAAGTAAGGGAAAGACTCAGGATAAAAGCCGAATACCGTGATCCTGTGAGGCCCGAAGCTGATTTTGAAGAACCATTCGAGGAAAATCAGAAACCCGGAAATGAAACGGTTGCGGCTACAGACAAAAAGATATATCTCCGCGTTCTGGTAAACCTTACTCTGACGCTTATCGCGCTTGCGCTCATCATCTGGCTCCTTCCCGCTGCGCTCAGGTTTTTCATGCCTTTTGTCGTTGCCATCATCATTTCGATGATCGCAAATCCGTTTGTGAAATTCCTTAAAAAGCGGCTGAAGTTTGCGAGAAAAGTAAGCTCCGCCATCGTCATCGTGCTCGTTGTCGTAGCTGTCGCCGCAGCCTTGTACGGAATAGGCTATTTCCTTGTCTACGAGACATTTAAGCTCTATGACAACAGAGTCGAGATCCTGCAGACGATAGAAAACGCACTGAGTGATGCAGGTGAAAGGCTTACCGGCTTTTACAATATCCTGCCCGCAAAAATGCAGGCTTTTGTGTCCGGGACTATTGAAGATCTGTCCGAAGGCGCGACAAAGTTCATCGACAACATAAAGCTTCCTTCGGTTTCCGGCGTGGGCGGCGCAGTGGGCGGATTTGCGGAAGTCCTGCTCGGCATCATCGTATGCATCATCGCCGCATATTTCTTCACGGCCCAGCGTGACGAGATAATCGGAAAGATAAAAAAGATGACCCCTCCGGTAACACTTGAATATTACGACCTAGTCATCGACAATTTCAAAAAAGCTATCGGTGGATACTTTAAGGCACAGTTCATCATAATGGTGCTCGTTTTCATCATCATGTTCATAGGCTTTGAGATACTCGATGTACCTTTTTCAGCGCTGGTCGCCCTTCTTGTGGCATTTCTGGATTTCCTTCCGGTGTTCGGCATGGGAGCCGTGCTTTGGCCATGGATCGCGGTCGATCTGTTTGCGGGTAATTTCATGCACGCCCTGTGGCTTGGCATAATCTATGGCGTTTGTCAGGTTGTGAGACAATTGTTACAGCCCAAACTTGTGGGCGACGCGGTCGAGTTAAATCCCCTGGCAACGCTGTTCTTCATGTTTGTCGGATACAGGGTATCGGGCGTTCCCGGAATGATCCTCGGCATACCCGTCGGCATGCTCTTGATCAGTTTTTACAGGATAGGCGCGTTTGACCGGATAATCAAGGGTATCAGGATCCTCGTAAACGGAATAAATGATTTCAGGAAATATTGATGGCTGACACAAAACAACAACTCACAGATATAATAGAAGCCTACAACATAGGAAAAAAGCCGCTCTCCACACTCCTCGGGTGGGGCGTGACCACGGTGATGAACCAGCTGAAGGCTGATAACGCAAGTCCTGAGTTTGCTTCAAAGATAAACGAGATACATGAAAATCCGTATGCCTTTGCAAGACTTCTTGAAGAAAACAAGAGGCTTATCACGGATGTTGCCTACAGAAAGGCAAAAGCGGCAGTGGAAAAGCGGATACTGCGTGACAAATCCGCTCTTCTTGTGATGTATCTCGCCCGTCATTCAAATTTTGACATAGCGCCTTATCAGCTGACCGCCGCGCTTTTTTACTCGCAGGCGCTGTCACTTCTCATAAATGGGCGCCCTCTTTTCGATGACGATGTTTATTACCTTCACAGAAGCTTCATACCTTATCCTTCGATCTATTCGGGGCTTATAAAAAACGGAGTGAAGTATGTCCGCACCGAGACCGATGCACTGACAAACGAGGAAAAGGACCTTGTGAGCGGCGTGAACAAAGTCCTTTGCGGATACAGCCCAAACGCAATACGAGCGGTCCTCAAGGCCGACAGGGCGCGGCTTGTGGAGCGCCACGGCGGAGAGGACGAGGAGACTGACGGAGTGCTCATCACACTTAACGAGCTGCAGAGCTTCTTTGCGGAAAATTCCGCGCTTACACCGCTTAACGACCCGAAAGATCTGAAACGCTACTTTGAACTGAAACTCGCAAAAAAGAAACCGGGAGGGAACTGATCGTGGAGATAGAAAAGAAATTTCTGGTAGAAAAACTCCCCAAGGGACTCGACAAATACGAAAAATGGGAGATTGAGCAGGCATATCTTTGCGGAAATCCCACAGTCAGGATCCGCAAAAAAAACGATGAGTACATCCTCACTTACAAATCCAAAAAGGGAATGGAAAAACTCATCCGCGAAGCGCAGGCCCGCGTATGCAACGAGGTTGAGCTCCCGCTCACAAAGACAGCATACGAGCATCTTTTGGAAAAGCACGATGACAATATAGTAAAAAAGACCCGCTATATCATCCCGCTCGACGAGAAGCACAAGATAGAGTTGGATGTTTTTGCGGGAAAATTAAAGGGACTTGTCATGGCGGAGGTGGAGTTTGAATCTCCCGAAGACGCCAAGGCATTCAAGGCTCCGAAATGGTTCGGAGAAGACGTTACGCCGGACGACAGATATTCAAACAGACGGCTCTCAAAGCTTGAGAAATACGATCTAAAAGACTGAAAGTTAATGCGGAAAGCATTACAATATATCAAGGAGGAAGGGTTTTATGGCAAAAAACAGACTGATAGGGGATTATCCGGTGATCGGCATCAGGCCCACCATCGACGGCAGACGCGGCGTACTCGGAGTGCGCGAGTCGCTCGAAGACCAGACGATGAACATGGCAAAGGCCGCAGCAAAGCTTTTCACGGATAACATCAGGTATTCAAACGGAGATCCCGTAAAGGTGGTCATCGCAGACACCACCATCGGGCGCGTTGCGGAAGCCGCAGCATGTGCCGCAAAGTTCAAAAAAGAAGGCGTGGACATCACGCTCACCGTCACACCCTGCTGGTGCTACGGCGCGGAGACAATGGACATGGATCCCATGACCATCAAGGCCGTATGGGGATTTAACGGCACAGAGCGTCCCGGCGCCGTTTACCTCGCGTCGGTACTTGCTACACACGCACAGAAGGGGCTTCCCGCATTTGGCATTTACGGTCATGACGTGCAGGAAGCGGATGACACCACAATCCCCGAGGATGTAAAGGAAAAATTACTCCGTTTCGGTCGTGCGGCAGTCGCTGTCGCAACAATGCGCGGAAAGAGTTTTCTTCAGATCGGTTCCGTTACCATGGGCATCGGCGGCTCCATCATCGATACCGCATTTATCGAGGAATATCTCGGAATGCGCGTGGAATCGGTGGATGAGGTCGAAGTTATCCGTCGCATGACGCTCGGCATTTACGATGAAAAGGAATACAAGAAAGCTCTCAAGTGGACAAAGGCTCATTGTAAAGAGGGCTTTGACAAAAATCCCAAGGAACTTCAGAGAAGCAGAAAGCAGAAGGATGAGGACTGGGAGTTTGTGGTAAAGATGATGTGCATCATCAAGGACCTCATGAACGGCAATCCAAATCTTCCCAAGGGCTGTGAGGAAGAGGCTGTCGGCCACAACGCGATCGCTGCGGGATTCCAGGGACAGCGCCAGTGGACAGATTTTTATCCCAACTGCGATTTCCCCGAAGCCATGCTGAACACCACGTTTGACTGGAACGGAGCGCGCGAGCCCTACATCCTTGCGACCGAAAACGACGTGCTCAACGGCCTCGGCATGCTCTTTATGAAGCTACTCACAAACCGCGCCCAGATTTTTGCGGATGTGCGCACCTACTGGTCTCCCGACGCAGTCAAAAAGGCCACCGGCTACACGCTTACCGGAAAGGCAAAAGAAGCGAACGGATTTATACACCTCATCAATTCAGGCGCGGCCTGCCTTGATGCCTGCGGCAAAGCAAAGCAGGGCAATAAGGCTGTCATGAAGGAATGGTACAACATGACCGAAAAGGACATCGACGCTATTCTCGACGCGACAACATGGAACTATGCTGATCTCGGCTATTTCAGAGGCGGCGGCTATTCCTCCAGATTTGTCACTGAGGCGGAAATGCCCGCGACAATGATAAGGCTGAACCTTGTAAAAGGCCTCGGCCCCATGCTCCAGATCTGCGAAGGTTGGACCATCAAGCTTCCCGAAAAAGTCACCGATGTACTTTGGAAGAGGACCGACTACACCTGGCCATGCACATGGTTCGCGCCGCGCACCACAGGCGAGGAGGGGCCTTTCAAGAGCGCATATGACGTGATGAACTGCTGGGGTGCAAATCACGGCGCGATAAGTTACGGCCACATCGGAGCCGACCTCATCACACTCTGCTCCATGCTCCGCATCCCCGTTGCGATGCACAATGTTCCCGAGAAAGACATCTTCCGTCCCGCTTCGTGGAACGCGTTCGGCATGGATCCTGAAGGAAAGGATTACAGAGCCTGCGCGGCATACGGTCCCATGTACAAAAACGTAAGATGAAGTCACAATAGACCATTAAGGTTCCGGCACACCGCCGGAACCCTTTTTTATAAAAACGAAAAAATGCATTGACAGAAACTGTAAATTGAGTGCATAATAGTAAGGTAAAAATCTATTTACGAGGAATCAAAAATGAAGATCAAAAGCTTTGGAAACACAGAAAGACGCGAAGAACTGATGAACATTCTCTGGAATAGTGATACTCCGCTCAGTGCGCAGGAGATACTGGAGGCATCGCCCAAGAAGATGGCGAATATCACATATGTTCACAGGGCATTGAATGAGCTGCTTGACGGCGGACTGATCCGAGAGAGCGGGACAAAGAGGTACAATACACAGTACGCAAGATTGTTCTCCTGCACTTACACCAGGGAGGAGTATGCCGCACAGTATATGCGAAAGATCGGCATCCCTGCAGGTGCTATGGGAAAGGTGGCGCTTGCCCTCTTTAACGACAAATCGAACAAAGACAGCAAAGAGGAACTTGTTAATGAGCTTGAGGCGATAATAGCGGATTTAAAGAAGAAAAAGGGCAAAGGTGAGAAAAAATAAATGACAATAACATTTTTCTCTGCTATGATGTCATTTTATGCAGTCGCTCTGATGCTGATCATTGTATATGTTTACAGGAGCCTTCACGTTGGGCGATTTGGCATCCGACAACTGTATTTCATAGCTATCCTATGTGTGGTCAGGCTTGCGATTCCTGTAGAGTTCACGTTTTCTAAGGAAGTTGCGCTCGGAAAGCTGTACAACAAGGCCATTCCCTTTCTGTTTGACAGTTTCTTCGGACCGTTGTGTGTTGCTGATTGGCTGGCAATCCTTTGGGGGCTTATAGCAATTCTGCTGATCACAAGGAGCTTTGTGAAAAACAAGAAGTTCAAAAACATGATCTTGCAATGTGCAACTCCGGCAGATGACAGATATGAACAGCTTTTACAGAAAATCCGTGGTCGATACAAAACATCAAAAAAAGTAAAAGTGATCGAAAGCAGAGTTTCCACAACACCTTTCACTTTTGGTTTTTTTGACAAGATCATCGTGTTGCCGGAGGGCTTGTCTGAAACGCAGGCTTATTACAGCCTGCTCCACGAATATGGGCATATTGTGAGGCGTGATATTGAGGCCATCATGTTGACGGATCTTTTCTGCAATATCATGTGGTGGAACCCTTTTGCATATCTTCTCAGGGCCAGAATGGAAGAAACATTGGAACTGAATTGCGACAGCACTGTTGTTGGAGTCATAGAATCCGCAGAAAAAGCGGATTATCTGCAAACGATAGTCGCTATGATCAAGCGGTCTGAATGGAAGAACTCAAAGGGGCTGGCTTCATCCCTGGGGCTTATCAGATTTAACAACAATCGGTTCATCGTAAAAAGATTCAAGAATGTGCAGGACAACAGTCCTTTACGCAGGAATGTTATTTACAATGCTGCGCTTGCGCTGGTTTGCGCTGGCGTGTTTGTGTCGTC
>JAEEGF012381185.1_pt1 | contig 38895 bp, 26 predicted proteins | sample 9134171 | NCBI WGS metagenome assembly JAEEGF01 (sample SAMN16246542, study PRJNA631951) | gut metagenome | biome: gut microbiome; feature: rumen; material: AP-attached | host: Bos | place: Iran: Karaj | collected 2018-10 | reverse complement strand
AGAACAACTCCGACCCAATTGATTGTTTGATTGTCTGATTGTCTGATTGTTTAAGTAAATTTGACCGCGCCAGCCACTCAAGCATTAACCCGAATCGGTCGTTAGGGTTTAGCTGTTTGACCATATCGTTGGCAAACGTTGCGCAAAATAACATCGCGGAAGCACTGTTTTTTTCGGTGAGACGCTTGCCGCTTCGCGCGGAAGTTACTTTTTATTCTGTGAAGTATTACGCCAACTTTCGTCAGCGTTCCGATAGTGTCGTATATTTGTCTCCAGCGTTACTCTGTATGCCTTCCGGGCTCGATGTTGCGTCGTTCTTTATCCTATCGTTTTTCGATATGTTTCCACTCGTTTTCCCTTTGTGAAAGGGAAAACGAGTGGAAAACGATCGAATAACGATCGAATAAATGACGGCGCTTGATGGTTTCTACATACAGGGTAGATCCTATTAAGAGCGCATGTTCCTCAGAGGCGAAGGGACAAGTTTTCTCGGCCTCGTCATATCAAGTGGGGAACCCTAATGACCGATTTGGGATTAACGTTGTACAGGGTGAGAGCAGAGGGAGCTTGCTCACGATGCCGAGCTAAAAGAACGTCACGAAGTAGCACAATCAAGCATTCAGGAAAACACAGCTACGCCACCGTTGTGTCACTGCGGTCAAGGCCTGTCCTGCCTTTGGCATAACGGCGCGTCATGACTATGCTGGCCGCATAAACAGCGCAGCGAGTGACGGAGAAGAGTATGAGCAGTGCCTCCATGCTGTCGAACAACAGTCCGCCCAGCCACACGGAGAGGAACGTGGTGACTGCATACGCAAGCTGCCAATAGAAGAACTGTCGCAGCTTTCCGGCCACAATAAAAAGACCGCTCAACGAGGTGGATACGAACATGAGCACCATGGCCGGGGCGAGAATCTGCGCATAGCGTCCCGCCACAAACCACTGCTGTCCGAGGAAAAGAGCCATCAACTGCGGCAGAAACCACTCGAAAAGGAGGAACGCCCCAATCCCGACGGCGAGAAGAATTTTTTTCACCTTGTTGAAACTGGCCAGACAGGTGCCGCCGGACATATACTCCTCGTTGGCCCGCTGGCGATAGACATCGCGCACCGCGGAGCCGACAACATTGATGGGGATGGCAAAGAGGGTGAGTGCCATAGAGAAATAGCCCACCTCTGCCTTGTTGAAGAAATGCGCGATAAAGAGAACCGGCAAGGCCTGACCGATGGTGTTGAGCAACTGTCCCGGCATGGTGTAGAGAGGGAACTCCGAAAAACGCACGGCACAGCGTTTCAGCCCGGACAGGCGCACCTGGGCAAAGGTGCTTCCGTCGCGAAGCCACGCCCTTATGCTGCAACCCACTGCCGAGATGCCACGCCCTATCAAATCGCCCACCACCAAGCCCTGCGAGCTGAGGCGCACAAAACCAAAGAACAATTTGCCCAGCGTAATGGCTCCGGCGTTGACTATCTTGTTTACCGAAAGTGCCTTGAAATATTTCTCACGCACACACCACTCGTTGTAAACGTTATAAACGATGATGAAGAATGCCGCCAGCGGGCAAACAAAAAGCCAGCGGGCAAGTTCCTGCTCCTGAAACCAAGCAACAAGGCTGTCGGCCAGCACAAAACGAAGCACAATCCAGCTTAGCGCCATGGACACAAGTCCCAGCACGACCGAGAGCACGGCGAGGTGAGCGGCCTCGCGCTTGTCTGAAGCCACAAGGATACCGTTCTCGTATTTGCCAGACCCAAGCACCGAGAGCACCGTGGTGATGGAACTGACAGCCGCCAGCAAACCGAATTCCTCGGCCGTGAAAATGCGTCCCAGAACGGGATAGAAGAGCAACGGCAACACCTGCGCCACCGCCACCCCTCCCGAAAGGGTGAGGCTGTTCTTTGCAAAGGAACTACCCTTGAACCGTTTGATATATTCCGAAAGCGACATCACTGCATTGTTATCATGGTTGGTTACTGGAGGTCGGCACAACACTGCCGCGCCCCGTTTCGGCAGGCACAAGGAAGAAAAACGCCACAATCAGGAGCAGACCGCCGTGGGTGAGGAGTGTGGTGAACAGGGCTCCGTTGAGGAAAGTGAGCATCAGCACGGCGACCAGTCCTATGTAGCGGCTGTCGTAGTCGGTGGAATCGACAAAACGGACGAGCAACGCTGCCGTGGCAGTAAAGAGGAGTGCACCCACATGCCCGAAGTTCATAAAGCCGTCGCCCGTCACACCGGTGTTGCAACTGGTGGTGGTACGATTGTACATCATCTGGCCAATAAGGTGCGACGGGTCAAGTTGGTAGGGATAGTCGAACAAGCCCGAAAGGAAACTGTGGGACAAATAAACGGGATTCTGCTCGAAAAAGGTGAAATAATTTTCCTGCACAATTGCCGGGATGAAGAAAAGACGGCGCACGACAATGGATTCCGGCATCACAGCATGGGTGGCAAGACGCAGGGCCACCGCCAAGCCACAGAGGAGCAAAAGACCGTAGAGCAACAATCCCGCCTTGGCGAAGTTGTTGCGAAACACAAAGCATACCGCCACCAAGCCAAGGGAGAAGAGGATGCTTTTCTGGGGAGTGACAAAGAACAGGTACAGCGTCATGGCCAAGGCCAAAACCACCATCCACCACCGACGGCGCAAGCAACAGAGTCCGTACACAAGCATGAGCGGGAGCATCACGTTGGTCAACAATCCTCTCAGATAGCCTGTGGCCATGGTACCCCTGGCGCTTGCAGCGGCGCGGGCCTGGTAGATGTCCTGCCCAAGGGTGAACCGGTGCAGGTTGAACGAAAGGCCGTAGGCGTTCACAAAGGGGATAAGCGCCAGCAACGCCAGCAAGGGCAGCAGCCACCAGAGCCAGCGTGCGGGAAGTCGTGGGGTGCGGGCCTGCGGCAGACAAAGCAGCGGCGTAGTGACAAAAAACAGCAGAAGAAGCGAATACAAAGCCCCATAGGGCTGCGCTTTGCCTATCTGGAAAAGGACTATCTGAGGCAGACAGAAAATCATTGCAACCACGACACCCACAGTGTAGAGCCTGCCTTTGTCGCCGGGAACGGCAGCCAACATGGCCACTGCGGCGGCCAGCATAAGCAGTCCCGAGAGGAAGGCCACGGGGCTAAAACGGTAGTCGAACCCCATCAGGGAGAAGTAGTTGCCGTAAACAAACCCGTAATATTCAACCAAAAGAAGGAGATAGAGCAGTATCAGCGCGACGGCATGTCCACGGCGGTTGCCGAGCAGAAAGGGAATCCCGGTATGTGCCATCCGTTTGCCGTTGTTCATGACTTATCTCTGTTTACTGTGCCTTGCGCCACACGGACATACCACCCTGTGGCACAGCAGAGCAGCAGCGTGGCAGCGATTGAGAGCAGGATGACCAAGAGTCTTGGCGCGGTGCGGTGGGCCATGCCCGCCTCGGCGGGATTAAGCACCTCGATGTATTTGACGCCTCCGGCGGCATCGGCAAGGAGTATGGCGCGCCGGTCGGCAAACGCTTTGACCAAAGCCTGTATGCTGTCGGTCTGCGGCAGGAGCAGCAGCGAGTCGATCTGGCGGGAATATTCCCGGGCTTTCATCCCACAGGCCTTGTCGGCATAGCGGCAGACGGTGTCGCAGAAAAGGGTGAAAAGCGTGCGGGCTGTGGTTTCTGCCTCTCTGGCATCGGCACTGCGGACACGCAACGTTATCGTCTCCGTTCTGTCGCACCCCGTTTCCACCTCGCCGCCAAAGGCCGTGGAGAGGCTGTCGAGCCAGCCGCACAAAGCCCTGCCGTCCACCAATTCCAAGCCGTTCAGCACCGCTTCGGGCTGGTCGATGTTCTTGCGGTAGTCGCGTATGCGCATTTCATAGCGTGCCTCATGGCAGGGAACCCAAGGCAACTCGGCGGTGGATAGCAACGCCACCACTGCCATAACGGCACACGCCACTATGGTTTTGATTGTGTTATTGTGCAGACGTTTGATTGCGTTAGTATTACTTACACCTTAATGCACCAACGCCCTTAAATCTCCTCGGGGACACAGGTCTTGTTCATGATGTCGCCGGTCGAGTCATGTGCTGACCATTCTGCGTTGAGTTCGGAGCAGTTCGAGTGGCTGCCCAGCGGCTCAAGACCCACGGCGGGAGTTTCGTTGATGCGGAAAGTGGTGCATTTGCAACGTTTTTCCTTGCAGCCGACAAGGCCGGCAACGAAGAGCAGCATGGCTGCAACAACAAGTATCTTTTTCATATTTCGGTATATTAATATATTACGATGTATTTCTGTGCTGTTACCGTTTCATGAACGTGTAGCCCTTCATGAGGCCGGTGTTGGCGCTGCCGATAAAGCTGAGCACCTGCTTGCCCTCGTCGGTGTGGCCGTAGCGCTCCTTGATTTCCTCCACGGCATGGCTGATGGTGTAGCCTTTCTGGAAGACAAAGCGGTAGATGTCGGTGATGTTGTTGATGGTTTCGCGGCTGAAGCCCCTGCGCTGCAGGCCGAGCGAGTTGACTCCGGCATAGGAAATGGGGTAGCGTGCCGCCTTGACAAAGGGTGGGATGTCCTTGTCGACAAGCGAGCCCCCGGCGGTGATGACGTGCGAGCCTATGTGGATAAACTGCAGGCAGGCTGTCTTGCCACCAAGGATGACGTAGTCGCCCAGCACGATATGACCGGCCAGGGTGGCGTTGTTGGCCAGGATGCAGTTGCTGCCCACTATGCAGTCGTGCGCCACATGGACATAGGCCATGAGCAGGTTGCTGCTGCCGATTACCGTGCGGCCCGAGGCCGAAGTGCCGCGGTTAATGGTGCAGCACTCGCGGATGACGTTGTTGTCGCCAATCTCGCAAGTGGTGTACTCTCCGGCAAACTTCAGGTCCTGCGGCACTGCCGAGATAACCGAGCCGGGGAAGATGTGGCAGTTCTTGCCGATGCGTGCACCGGGATAGATAACCACGTTGGGTTCGATGACCGTGTTGTCGCCGATGACTACATCGTCGCAGATGGTGGAAAAATTGCCTACCGTGACGTTGCTGCCGAGGCGTGCGTTGGGGTGTATGTCGTTCAATTGCATTTTCTTGTGGATATAAATAATAAGGTGTTACGACCTGTTTGATTCTATGTACTCTATAAGGTATTTCGAAAAAGCGGCATTGGCCTTGTGGCCGGGTTTGAAGACGGAGAAGTGTCCGTTGAGGGGCATGCCCACCAGGCGCACATCGCCGATAAAGTCCAGCAGCTTGTGCCGTGCGGGCTCGTTGGGATAATAGGGGTCGGTGGTGTTGAGCACCCCGTCGTGCACCCTGAACTGCGAAGCGTCTTTGTGGAAAGTGCGCTCCAGCCGGCGCAGCTGTCGCGAGCCGAGCTCCTTGTTCACATACACCAGGGCATTGTCGAGACTGCCTCCCTTGATAAGGTTGAGGTGCAGCAGCGGCTCTATTTCGTGCAGGAAAACAAAGGTGCGGCACGGGGCAATGCCCGAGGCATACTGGTCGAGATTGTCCAGGTGTGCCGATTGCCGGCCGATGACGCTGTCGGGGAAATCTATCACACAGTTGACCGAGAAGCATTCGCCCGGCTCCACATCGTAGAGCGAGCCCGTGGGCTTGTACTCGAAATGTAGTTTCTCCTTGAAGGAATACACCTTGCGCTCGGCATCCTGCTGCACCGTGCCCACACGCGTAAGCTGCATCATCCACGGGCGGGCAGAGCCGTCCAGGATGGGTACCTCGCCGCCGTCCAGCTCTATCAGGGCATTGTCAATCTGGCAGCCGTGCAACGCCGACATCAGGTGTTCGATGGTTGCCACACTGTGGCGTCCGCTCCCGATAGTGGTGCCACGGCTTGTCTCGCTGACATTGGTTGCCAGGGCTGGCTGGGTGACAATATTGAAGCGGTCGGTACGCCTGAAAGCAATGCCGAAATCGGGCGGTGCCGGACGCACCGTCACCGTCACCGTGCGGCCCGTGTGCAGCCCCATGCCCGTCATGCGGAACTCCTTGCCTATCGTAGTCTGCTTCATGGTATCGGCTGGAATTGGAAATCCGTCATGCGGTACAGCAGGGCGTTCTGGTTCTCGAAGCCATAGTCCTGACGGTCGTGCGTAAACGAGAGCGGATAGATTACCCCTTCGGGTGCAGGAATCACCGGCGACGTGAAGAAAGCCGTGCCCTTCTGCTGCAGACCGCACACAAAGTAAAGGATAATATCGTTGGCCATGCCGGCATAGGTGCTGGTAGGCTCGGTTTTATATCGGTCGCGGAAAGTCTCGACAAAGTCCTTGTGGCTGGGAGTGGTCATGTGCCAGTCGCCATAGAACGTGTGGTAGTTCACACTCTGCAGCTGCGAGAAATCAACGTCGCTGTACTGCGCCGACCAGTCGTCGAAAGTGAACAGATAGGGCGTTCTCGACTTGATGGACGACAGCTTGTTGAGGAGCTGCGACACATAGATGCGGTTCTTCGACTTGTCCTGGTCATACACACTCACAACAACCGACTGGGGAGTGTTCTTCAGCATAGAGGTGAATTTGGCCGACTGCGCCCAGTCCACCAGCGTGTACTCCATGCCCTGAATCCTGTCCATCTCGGCCGTGAGGGCATTGATGCTCCGCTTCTCGGCCTTGGCGCCCGAATGCACCACATACACGTGTGCCGAAGGCAGCGTGCGGTGGATGGCCTGCACCGTCTGCCGGGCGCGCGCCTCGCACGAGGGGAGGCACTTGAACACATACGGGTTGTCCTTCACAATCTCCTGCCGGTCCGACACGGGGTTGACAATAAACAGCTGCGCCTCGCGTGCCAGAGCGGCGGCCTTCTCGAAAGGCTGCCTTGTGAGCAAGGCAATCAGCAGGTCCGACTGCGCCACATTGTGGCTCACAAACGCCCTCTCCACCGCCTCGGAAGTGGGCTCCTCCACATCCACCACATTCAGCACCACATTGCAGCCCATCCGCTCCAGCCTCTCCAACCCGATAAGCAGACCCTCGTAAAACTGGATAAACTCCAGGCTCTTATAAGTAATCTTGCCGCGCTGCTCCACATCGAACTTCGAGGTGGAAATCTTGTCCATCTGGCTAAGGCACAACGGCATCATCAGCGACACCACGATACTCTGCGGGTTCACCCTCTGCCTCACGGCTGCCGACGGACCCTGCGGGGCTGCGGGCTCCGCGCTCCTGCCGGCACCCGCCTCCTGGCCGCTCGTGGCGGGCTTGGCCTCGGCGGGTGTGCCTGGGGTGGTGGTGGCCGGCGTTGCCGTCTCAGCCTGTCCCGTGGCAGGAGGCGCCACACTGCCGTCGGGCAGCTTCTGCCCCTTGCAGGGCAGCCACACCGTGTCCCCCACCTGCAGGAAATGGATATCCTTCTTCGTGATAGCCTCCACCTCCTTCAGACCGTAGGCACGCGAAATGGCATACACCGTCTGCCCCTGCTCCACGACATGGACAAAATAGCGCTTGCCGTTCACCACCTGGGTCCTGTGCGAGACCTTCACGGCCACGCCGCCCTTCATCTGCGCCATTGCCGTCGTCCCCGCCACCATGAGCAGTATCATATATAGGACAATCCTTTTCTTCATAGTTAATCTTAACCTTTTATCGTTATTCGTAGATATGTTGTGCGGCAGCAATTTTCAATTTTCACTTTTCAATTTTCACTTTTCCTCATTCCCATTCAATAGTTGCCGGGGCTTCGAGCTGATGTCGTATACCACGCGGTTCACACCCTTCACCCGGTTGATGATGTCGTTCGACACCTTCGCCAGGAACTCGTAGGGCAGATGGCACCAGTCGGCAGTCATGCCGTCCACGCTCTCCACGGCGCGCAAGGCCACGACGCTCTCATACGTGCGCTCGTCGCCCATCACGCCCACACTCTGCACCGGCAGCAGCATGCAGCCCGCCTGCCACACCTTGTCGTACAAATCCCACTCGCGCAGGCCGCGGACAAAGATGTCGTCCACATCCTGCAGGATGTGCACCTTCTCCGGCGTCACATCGCTCAGGATGCGGATGGCCAGCCCCGGACCGGGGAACGGATGCCGTCCAATCAGTTCCTGCTTGATGCCCAGCTGGCGACCCACGCGGCGCACCTCGTCCTTGAACAGGCTGCGCAGCGGCTCCACCAGCTGAAGTTTCATATAGTCAGGCAAGCCGCCTACATTGTGGTGGCTCTTGATAGTCTGCGACGGTCCCTTCACCGAGCTTGACTCAATTACATCGGGATAGATAGTGCCCTGACCCAGCCATTTGGCATCGGTGATGAGCTTCGCCTCCGCGTCAAACACATCGATAAAGGTCTTGCCTATCGCCTTGCGCTTCTTCTCCGGGTCGGTGACACCGGCCAGCACACTGTAGAAACGCTCCTTGGCATCCACCCCCTTCACATTCAACCCCATGTCGCGGTACGACTCCAGCACCCCCTCGAACTCATTCTTGCGCAGCAGACCATTATCCACAAAGATGCAGTGCAGCTGGTGCCCGATGGCGCGGTTCAGCAGCACGGCGGCCACAGTCGAATCCACGCCGCCGCTCAAACCCAGCACCACTTTGTCGCCGCCCACCTTCTGGCGCAGCTCGGCCACAGTGGTCTCGATAAACGACTCAGGCGTCCACGACTGGTCGCAGCCGCAGATATCCACCACGAAATTCCTCAGCAGCGTCAGGCCGTCCACCGAGTGGTGCACCTCCGGGTGGAACTGGATGGCATAGGTCTGTTCACCCTCAAACTGGTAGCCGGCATACTTCACACTGTCCGTCGAGCAGATCACGCGGCAGTTCTCCGGCAGCCGCTCGATGGTGTCGCCGTGGCTCATCCACACCTGGCTGCCCACCGGCACACCCTTCATCAACGGGCTTTCGCCGTCCACAAACTGCAGATTGGCGCGGCCGTACTCCCTTGTGGCCGACTGCTGCACACTGCCGCCGCCCCACTTGGCCAGATACTGCGCCCCGTAGCACACCGCCAGCAGCGGCAACTTACCCTTGATGTCCTTCATGTCGGGCACCGGAGCGTCCGGCGCGTTGCAGCTGTACGGGCTGCCCGAAAAAACCACACCCTTCACATCCCCCGTCAACGCGGGAACCTTGTTGAACGGATGTATTTCGCAATAAATATTCAGCTCGCGAATCTTGCGGGCAATCAGCTGAGTGTATTGAGAGCCAAAGTCTAAGATAATAATTGTATCCATACTTCACCTAACTTAATAAAAAGCAAAGATACAAAAAAAAATCATAATAACGCAAAATAATGTGAAGAAGAGAGTGTCCATTAATTTTGGGACACCCTCCTTGATTGCTTGATTGTTTGAAAAATGAAAATGAAATATTGCTTGAATGCTTGACGAATTGAAAATTGAAAGTTGAAAATTGAAAGTTGCTGCCGCACCCGGATAATTCTCAACTCTCAACTTTCAACTCTCAACTTTTTCAAGCAATCAGACAATCAAGCAATACTCTAAACTCTCAAGCGTCGTCATTTATTCGTTCCTTATTCGATCGTTTTCCCATCGTTTTCCGTTTCACAAAGGGAAAAATGAGGGAAAAATATCGAAAAACGGTGGGATAAAGAACGCCGCAACACCGTGCCCGGAAGGCGCACAGAGTAACGTTGGGGACAAATATGCGACACTTTTGGAACGTTGGCGAAAGTAGGTGAAAGGTGGAGTAATCCCTCACAGAATAAGAAGTAAATTCCGCGCGAAGCGGCAAACATCTCACTGTGAACATTGCGCTGACAAACCTTGTCTACGATATGTGCCAATTGGTGCAAACCAAGAAATACCGAACTGGTTTTTTGTAATACAATAAGCAGAGCATCAAAGAGTTATCCACCCCTGTAAAAGAACGGCAAATAATTCATTGCCAAATGAAAAAATAGTCGTATCTTTGCAATCGTAAACAGAACGTTTTCGATAATCCGAGTGCAGAGGGCAATTGTCCTTTTTTAATTGAGAATTGAGAATCAACTTCCAATTTTCATTTTTTTCACCTCCTTGTCACTTTTTTGTCAAAATGTGGCTCTAATCGTGGCAGAAATTAAAAAATGTTGCATTGACACAAATAAAACACACTAAAATGAAAAAAACATACATCTTCCTCCTGTTTGCCGCCCTGATGGGCATGGCCAATGCTCAGAACCCCGCGTGCGACACCATTGACAGCTTCCCCTGGGAGGCCGACTTCTCCGGTGGCCTTGGCTGCTGGGCGCAGAGCGGCAACGGCTACTGGACAGCTGCCAACTCACAGGCTATCTATGGGCAGTTGAACAGCGGCGTCACATCGACGGGATACATTACCATCACTACACCTGTGGTGCAGTTTGATAGTTCTACTAGCGGACTGCGTCTTTGGTGGAAGGACCAGCGCAACGTCATGTACCCGAACTTGAGGGTGATGGTGCTGAAAGAAAACGGCACACGCGACACCCTCTATAATGCCGACATGGGCAATAGTGGGCAAGGGTATGTGCAGCACAGCGTAAGCCTTGCCTCCTACGCCAACCAGACGGTGCGCATCGCTTTCGAGGTGAGGCTGTCCCTGGGAGGTTACAGCTATCGTGGCACACTCTCGCAGATAGGCATCTATACGCAATATGGGCCATTAGGGTCACTGTCGGTTCCCAAAGTGGCTGCTCTCGGCGACAGCATGCAGGCAGTGCTCAATCTCACGCGAGGTCAGGCTCCGATAAGCTACAGCTGGCACAGCACCATGCTTGGCAACCTTGTAGGTGGCGACACCATGCATCTGGTCTATCCCATGTCGGGATGGGACACCTTGACCGTCACGGCCAGCAACGCCCACGGCACTTTGACACGCACGGCTGCGGTGCGCGTGCACGACTGCCAGACAGTGTCCACGTTCCCATGGCGCGAAGACTTCGACGGCCTCGACACGGCAGCCTACAATGCATGCTGGGCAATCAGCGGCTGGCAACACCAGAGTAATGGCAACAGTGTGTCGATTGTCGATGAGGATGGGGTAACCACAAGATACACCCAACTGATGACCCCCACAAGTTCGAGCAATGGCAAGTATATGCTTTCTCCGGCCATAAGCATCCCCGCTGTAGGCTATGAACACCTGCGGCTGTGGGTGCAATGCCGCAGAAAGCCAGCCATACGCATCAGCCCCACGGCCAGTCTCGACACGGCCGACTATACCGACACATTGTGCACCGGTGCAAATACAACTGTTATGGAGTGGCATCTCTTCGACCTCTCGGCCTATGCGGGGCAGACCATCCGCGTGGGTCTGTTCAGGGATGGTTATCAGGCAAATGTCAACTGTGTGCGAGTCGATTACGACCTATTTCCGGTGCTGGGACCGGTAGTTGCCCCCGATAGAAGCCGCACCGACTCCACCATCACCTGCAGCACCCGGCTGCGGCGCGGAGCAACGGACGGCCTGGTATATTACTGGCATTCCTCGCTTACAGGCTTAACATGGGCGGATAATGGATATGGCGGATATAGCGGTTCGAGTGTGTTCAATGTGTTTTACTCTTTCGGCGGGGTCGATACCGTCACCGTGATAGCAGCCAATGCCTATGGTTCCGATACGGCAGTGCGGGTTGTCGAGGTGGCCGACTGCAATCCGGCTCTCGTCCTGCCTTGGAGAGAAGATTTCTCGTATGGCATAGGCTGTTGGCATCTGACACAAAACGACACATACTACCAGTGGATGAGCACCTACAGCGGTTCTGGGAACAACAGAAACTGGATTGCCAGTTCGCGGACCAGCGTCTCTACTACAACAGCCGATGCATGGCTTGTCTCCAAGGCTGTCACTATTCCGGCCGACACGGCATTGGCAGTGCGCCTCTTCTGGAGAGTGGGACTTTCGGCGGCAAACAACTCAAGCGTCTATCGCGTGATGGTGAGCACCGACAACGACCGCACCGATACCAGTGCGTACGTCGAGCTCTATTGCGACACCAACCTGCTGCCGGGCTGGAACAACATGTCGCAGCGCAGCGTCAGCCTCGCTGCATACGCCGGGCAGACAATATACATAGCCTTCCGCAACCAGCCCGTTGTGCGCCGTACCGCCTCGTTGTATATCGATGACGTGGAAGTGCGTGCCACCGTTGCGCCCAGGGTGTCGGTTGCCGCCGACAGGAACACCTATTACAACGGCGACACGGCCACCTTTGCGGCAACCATAGAAGAGGGCATCCTTTCTGGCCTCACATATACTTGGCATTCCACCTTATTGGACAGCACATTTGCTGCAGGCGACACATTGCGCCTATGCTATGGAATATGGGACGGCTGGGATACCGTTACTGTCGTGGCCGCCAACGCCTACGGCACCGACACGGCCACCATCGTGGTGCGGGCAGCCTATTGCACCGCTGTCGGAATACCCTTCGACGAACCTTTCGAGAGCGACAGCACCCTCGCCTGTTGGCGCAAGTCGAGCTACTATACGGCTCCCGAAACGGGCGATTGGAGAATAAGTTTAAGCTATGCAGACAACCACCACCATGCGATAGAGGCCGGCACCTACAACTCCTATATCAATGCCTGGCTTGTAAGTCCCGCCATTGACATCCCGGCAGGTGCCACCGGTGTGAATCTCAAGGTGAAAGTGTATGGGGGTTCTTCGAGTAGCAGCACCACTTATCTCACCATTTTGGCCTCCACCACAGGTGCCGCAGACACCACCTGCTTTGTTGACACCCTATTGCACAATGCCTACTCCTACGATCAAGGATGGGTGACCGAGACCCTTTCGCTCAATGCCTATGCCGGACAACAAATCCATCTGGCCTTTGTGTACACGGGCGTCTCCTACTATAGTTATGGCATCGAACTCGACAGTCTCAGCATATACTACCAATATCAACCGGAGGCGACTCTCTCAGGCGGCGATGTTATGGTGGGCGATACCACCCGCTACGTTGCCACCATCAACAACTGCGTCTCGACAGGCCTTACCTACACCTGGCACTCTTCCCTGTTGGATACCACGTGGGTTGATAGTTCTCTGGCTCGAATTTCGAATCTTGAACTTCATTATCCAACAGCGGGAATCGACACTGTCACCTTTGTGGCTGCCAATGCCTACGGCGCCGACACCGCCACTATTGTGATCGAGGTAATCGACTGCACCCCGGCGCTACCATACACCGAGAACTTCGAAAGGGTGACTGCCACCGCCTACAACGTTGCCGGTTTCCTGCCCCATTGCTGGACGGCGGCCTTCAACGGCAGAGACACCACCTACACACCGCATGTCGTCACCACCGGCGGATACACATGGATAAGCGACATACCCGACCATGCCCTTTTGATGGTATCAGGTCTGGCAAGCGGCACCCAGGCCGAAGTGGTGCTGCCCCGTTTTGACGACAGCCTGCAGAACCTTTCGATTGCACTGGACTATCGTTACGAGAATGCCAGTTATGGCACATTAGAGGTAGGCTATTACGATGACACGGTGTTCACCGTCGTGGATACACTTACAGGTTATGCCTACAACTATCAGCGCGACGCAGTCAACTTTGCCTCAGCCACTGTGCCTGATGGCCAAATAGCATTGCGTTGGAGCGCTGGCGACTGGTGGGCCGTGATTATCGACAATATCACGGTATTTAACACCGGTTCGGATTTGTTGCTGCCACATGTAGTCCTTGATGCCCCGACCATTGTCAGTGCCTACGATACAGTCACCTATACAGCCATGCTACAAGACAGCAGTTTAGAGGGTGTTAGTATCACATGGCATTCCTCGTTGCTGGATTCGACATGGAACGCAGGTATCATGCCTGCGGCTGCAAGCTGGGAACTTGTGTACCCGGTTGTGGGTATTGATACTATCACTGTAACGGCAACCAATAGCCACGGCAGCAACAGCGACAGCCGTATCGTAACGGTTGTGGGTTTGCCGCAGGTGGCTGTCACGGGCCCCACAGCAGTATCCACCTATGATACCAATTCCTTTACCGCCAACCTCGTGGCTGGGAGCACTGCCGGACTCAGCTACACATGGCATAGCACCCTGTCAGGCACCACTATAGTAACTACAGATAGTATTGCAACGATAGTTTACACTATCAGCGGCACCGACACACTCACCGTCGTTGCCACCAACCTCCTTGGCTCCGACACGGCCACGCTCGTGGTCAACGTGACATATGTGCCGCTGCCCGGCTCGCCGGTCGTCAGTCTGCAAGGCTACGCCTACGCCACCTTATGCGACACTGCCTCGTTCGAGGTGACACTCCTCGACGGTGACACCACAGGTCTTACCTACACATGGCACTCGGCTAAGGCCGACCGCGGCGAAGCTACATTGCACCCAGAGGGCAGCCGTCTTAAGGTGGCCTACTCTGCTATCAATTTCGACACCATCACCGTTGTGGCCTCCAACATGCTTGGATGGCGCTCGACTACTGTCACCACCCGTGTCATTCTCTGTGAGGTGCGCGACACGCTGCCCTTCGTGGCCACGCTCACCGAAGGGGGCAGCAATATCTATGCCCATTTCTTCGACTGGCAGAACGAGCGGATATGCTATCCGCGCGGCAGCCGATTCCTTTACAACTGGGATGGATGGCATCCCGAGGGCATCGGCCACCACTCAGGCCGCAACTGCATGGTGAGCCACGGGGGCTGGCTCATCTCGCCTCCCGTCCATCTGCCCGACAGCACCAACGATACCCTCGCTTGGAATGCCACTTGCTACTACACTACGTACCATGTCCTTGTGTCGCCCACCGAATATGTGGTGAACCCTGACGGGTATATCGACCTGAGCTATTTTACCGACACCCTTTACAGCGAAACGGGCAACAGCATGTGGAACCGTCACACCGTTGACCTTTCGGCATATGCCGGCAATACCATCCACTTTGCCTTTGTCCCTACCGGCCTTGCCTCCGATGCTGCACATAACAACGGCTATTATGTGGCCATCGACACCGTGCGCATCTTGGAGGGGGAGAACCACGACACCCTTGTTGGTCCCTGCCCGCCCATCACCGTGTTCCCCTGGGTGGACACCTGCGAACACAACAATCCCCCTTGCTGGATCTATGCCAACGGCGACGATGTGTGGGGTAGCCACTGGTATTGCGGCGGCACCGACACGGGCAATTATTTCATGCGTTCCCCCTTGCCCTACGGCTACGGCAACACGGCCGACAACTGGATTCTTACACCCGCACTATCGCTCCCTGTTGCAACAGGCAGTATTGTTCCTAAACTTAGTTGGCGTACCTTTACAAACAGCAGCAATTCGCTCTACGAAGTGCGTGTGTCGCCCATGGGTGTTGCTGATACTGCAGCCTGTACGGACCTTATCTACACCGAAAGCGGACAAAGCGACTGGAGTGAGCGCGACGTGTGGCTCGACCAGTATGCCGGACAGACCATCCGCATAGCATTCCGCAATATCAGCACTGGCCGTCCCGGCGGCGGTTTTGATTACATGGCTCTCGACGACTTCCGAGTGGAACTTGTCGACACCTTGCAAGTGCCACCTACCCCCGACACGGTGTGGCGCACCGTCACCCTTTTGTGCGACAGCACAATGGGCAGTGTCGCCGGTGCAGGTGTCTATGAGGATAGCAGCGCAGTGTCTATCAATGCCTCACCTTATGAGGGCTTCCAGTTCCTTGGCTGGAGTGACGGTGACACCAACGCCGCCCGCACTCTGCTATTGGTAAGCGACACCATGCTTACCGCCTATTTCGACTCGATTCCCACACCACCACTGCCTCCCGACACGGTGTGGCGCACAGTCTCGGTGTCGGCCAATGTCAGCGGAGTGTGCGAGACCTACGGCAGCGGCACTTATGCCGATAGCAGCACGGTGATGATAGGCTACACGATGACGGACACCGCCACCGTGGGTGGATATTGGCAGTTCCTCGGCTGGGACGACGGCGGCACGGAGAATCCGCGAAGCATCCTCGTCACTTCCGACACCGCCATTGTGGCGCTCTTCGAGTGGGTGGCCGACACGACGGCGGGTATTTTTGGGGTCAATGGCGCTGGATTGAAGGTTGAAGTCTATCCCAATCCGGCGCACGGAGATGTCACGGTCAGTGTCGGCTGTGCCGCCACGCTGACGGTGTTTGACCTCAGGGGGCGCACGGTCATTCCTCCAACAAAGATTTCAATGTGTCAGCACATCAGCTTGTCGACAATAACATCCGGTGTCTATTTTGTGCGCGTCGCCACTGCAGAGGGAACGGCCGTGAGGAAGTTGATAGTTGAATGATTGCTTGATTGCTTGAATTATTGCTTGAATGCTTGAATGAGTAAATGCTTGAGTGGAAATACTCAGACATTCAATCAATCAGACAATCAAGCAATAATTTTTTCATCCGTGTTTTCATTATTTGAGAAAAAAAGTGTATTTTTGCAGGCTATGAAGACCGTTTTTAAGATAAGTTTTTTCATCGTAACCGTCGCCCTTGCAGCCTCTTGCAGCAGTTATGACAAGTTGCTGAAGGGGAACGATTTTGCCGCACAGTATGAGGCGGCGGTGAAATACTACAACGAGAGGAGCTACACCCGCGCCACCCAGCTGTTCGAGAATCTGATTATGCACTACCACGGGAAGGAGAACGCCGAGGATATCTCGTGGTACTATGCCATGTCGCTGATGAACGGCGACAAGGACTATTACTCGGCGGGCTACCAGTTCAAGGGCTTTTTCAAGCGTTTCCCCTACAGCGAGCGCGCGGAGGAGGCTCTGTATCTGTCGGCCACGTGCAAATACAACCAGTCGCCCGACTACTACCTGGACCAGAAGCTGACGAAGGAGGCCATAGCGGAGTATGAGTCGTTTGTGGACCGCTATCCCAACAGTCTGCACATCCCCGAAATCAACAGCCGGCTGGACGAGCTGCGCGGCAAGCTGATGCAGAAGGACTACGACATTGCCTACAGCTACTATCTGACGGAGCAGTACAACGCCGCCTATGTGTCGCTACAGTCGTTCCTGAACAACTACCCCGAATCGCCGCTGCGCGAACAGGCCATGTACTATATGCTGGCCAGCGGCTATGAATACGGCATCAACAGCACGGAGGAGAAGATGCGCGAGCGCCTGCAGCTGGTGGTGAACGATTTCGACCGCTTCGCGGCCCTGTTCCAGGACTCGAAATACCTGTCGTCGGCACAGGAGTTGTACACCAAGGCCAAGGCAGCGCTGAGAAAAATTGAGAATTAAGAATTGAGAATTGAGAATTGAGAATTATCCGAGTGCGGCAGCAACTTTCATTTTTCAATTTTCAATTCCCAAGCAATCAAACAATCAAAAATATCATGGAAGAGAAGAAGAAGAAAGTACCCAACACGACCATCACCCGCAACACCGCTGAGTTCAGCCAAATGACAGGCAACATCTATGAGACTGTCGCCGTGCTGACCAAACGCGCCAACCAGATTGCCATAGAGGAGAAGAAGGAGCTGCACAAGAAGATTGAGGAGTTCTCGAACAACAACGACGGCATCGACGAGTACTATGAGAACCGCGAGCAGATTGAGGTGGTGCGCCGCTTTGAGCAGATGCCCAAGCCCGCGCTGGTGGCTACAGAGGAGTATCTGAACCACGAGATTTACTACCGCAACCCTGCCAAGGAAGACCAGGAGCAGCAGCGCATGGAGGCCTTGGAGAACTCGGTGATTGCCGAACAGAGCGCCGAGGCATGAGGGTGATAGTGGGCATAACGGGAGGCATTGCAGCCTATAAGGCTCCGTTGCTGGCAAGGCTGCTGGTAAAGGCCGGGCACGAGGTGCAGTGTGTGGCGACGAGCCATGCACTGGAGTTCGTCACTCCGCTGACATTGGAAACGGTGTCGGGCAGGAGGCTGTATTCCGACCTGTTCTCTCCCGCCAATGACCATTCCACAGAGCACATTTCCCTCAAGGACTGGGGCGACGCCATGGTGGTGGCTCCGGCCACGGCCAACATTATCGGCAAGCTGGCATCGGGCATCGGCGACGACGCGCTGAGCACGCTGCTGCTGTCGTTCAGCGGCAAGCCGCTGTTTGTGGCTCCGGCCATGAACACGCAGATGTGGGAGCACCCCGCGGTGCAGCGCAATGTGTCTTACCTGCGTTCGATAGGCGTGAACATCATTGAACCCGCTTCGGGCCAGCTGGCCTGCGGCGCCACCGGCACCGGACGCATGGCCGAGCCGGAGGAGATTGCAGACTTTATGCGCCGCACCCTGGAGCAGCCGAAGCCGCTCGCCTCGCGGCGCGTGCTGGTCACGGCGGGTCCCACCTATGAGCGAATCGACGCAGTGCGTTTTATCGGCAACTACTCGTCGGGCAAGATGGGTTTTGCCATAGCCGAGGCTCTGGCCGCCCACGGCGCCGAGGTGGAACTGGTGACAGGGCCCACGGCGCTCGGTATCGCCCATCCGCATGTGCACCGCACCGACGTGGAGAGCGCAAGGGAGATGTTTGACGCCGCCACGGCGCTGTTCCCGTCGTGCAACGCAGCCATTCTTTCGGCTGCCGTGGCCGACTACCGTCCCGACCATGCCGCCGACCACAAGCTGAAGAAGCAGGGCGACGAGGGCATGACGCTGCACTTGGTGCAGAACCCCGACATCCTGGCCACGCTGGGCACCATGAAACAGGAGGGACAGACGCTGGTGGGCTTCGCCCTCGAGACCGACAACGAGCTGGCCAACGCCCAGCGCAAGCTGGAGAGGAAAAACCTGGACTTTATAGTACTCAACTCGCTGAAGGACGCCGGAGCAGGTTTCGGCGTGGACACCAACCGGGTGACAATCATCAGCCGCGACGGCGCCGAAGGGGAAGGCGACACCTACACCACTCCCCTGCTGAGCAAGCGCGAGGTGGCCGAGGTGATAGTGAACCGCTGCATTGAAGGTGCGAAAGGACTGGAGAAATGAGAAAGGCGAGACTGGGATGGATTGCGGCAACGGCTCTTCTGGTTGTGGCAGGAGTCGTCTGCCTGTGCTCCACCGAGAAGGACGACAGCGAAGAGGCGCACCGGCGCGCCATTATGAACGGCTACAAGGTTTTCGCCCCTTCCATTCCCGACACCCTCACCTTTGCGGGCGAGAGTGTGCCGCTGGCCACCTACTATGTGCGGGAAGGGCTTGACAACGAGCTAATCGTCAATATGTACCGCCAATCCAGCACAGTGCTCTACTTTAAACGAGCCAGCCGCTATTTCCCCGTCATAGAGCCCATCCTGAAAAAGAACGGCATCCCGTCCGACTTCAAATACCTGTGTGTAATAGAAAGCGGCCTGACCAACGCCACTTCCCCCGCCAAAGCGCAAGGTTTCTGGCAGTTTATTGCCAGCACGGGGGCCAACTACGGGCTGATGGTGAACGACGAGATAGACATGCGCGACAACCTGGCGGCCTCGACGGAGGCGGCATGCAAGTACCTTCGCTCGCTGTACAACAAGTTCCACAGCTGGACGGCGGCAGCGGCAGCCTACAACTGCGGCGAGAACGGCCTTGCCCGGCGCATCGACAGGCAGGGCACCGACGTGTACTACGACATCTGGCTCAACACCGAGACCAGCCGGTATGTTTACCGCATCCTTGCCATCAAGCTCATCATGCAGAATCCCCGGCAGTACGGCTACTACCTGCGCAAATGTGACCTTTACCAGCCTGTGCCCACCCGCAAGGCCACCCTCTCCGGCCAGAATATAGACCTGTACCAGTTTGCCCGCAGCCACGGGACAAACTACAAGATGCTGCGGATGCTCAACCCGTGGATTAAGACCGACATGCTGAAGAATAAGGCCAACAAGACCTATACCGTAGATTTGCCGGTTGAGAACGGCACCCTGTACCGCACCCTCACCAAGGGCAAGAAAGACACCGGACTGCTGACAACCATTTAGGGAAAGGACGGAGTTTTTGGAGAGTTGAAAGATGAAAAGGTTTGCCTCTGATACGTTTTTTCCCAGTCACTCAACAATAATCATCGCTATTTGAAGGACAGCATTGAAATATTAGGAGCGCGCGAGCATAACCTGCAGGATGTGGACATCGACATCCCGCGCGACCAGTTTGTGGTATTCACCGGTCTCAGCGGCAGCGGCAAGTCGAGCCTGGCCTTCGACACCATCCACGCCGAAGGTCAGCGCCGCTATATGGAGACCTTCTCGGCCTATGCCCGCCACTTTGTGGGCAACATAGAGCGCCCCGACGTGGACAGCATCACCGGCCTCAGCCCGGTTATCTCCATCGAGCAGAAAACCACCAACAAGAACCCGCGTTCCACCGTGGGGACGGTGACCGAGATCTACGACTTTATCCGTCTGCTCTATGCCCGTGTGGGCATTGCCTACTCCCACGTGAGCGGCGAGCGGATGGTGAAATACACCGAAGAACATATCCTCGAGCTTATCAGCGAGCAGTACAAGGGCAAAGACATCATGATTCTTGCCCCGCTGGTCAAGTCGCGCAAGGGACACTATCGCGAGCTGTTCACGCAGGTGGCAAAGAAGGGGTTCCTGCGCGTGAGAGTGGACGGGGAAATCCGCGAGCTGACCTACAACATGCAGGTGGACCGCTACAAGACCCACGACATAGAGCTGGTGGTGGACCGCATCCGCGTAGGCAACAACACCGACCGCCTGAAAGAGGCTGTACGCACAGCCTTCAAGCAGGGCAAAGGGGTTCTCATGGTGCTGGAGAACACACCCCCGTCGCCCATTCCCGCCCCCAAGCCTAAACCCACCTACTACAGCCGCCTGCTCATGGACCCCGCAACAGGCATGTCATACCCCGAACCGGAGCCCAACACTTTCTCGTTCAACTCGCCCTATGGGGCATGCCCCAAGTGCAACGGCCTCGGGCAGATTGCGCAGATTGACATCACCAAGCTCATTCCCGACCCGTCAAAGAGTATCCGGCAGGGGGCTTTCGAAGTGCTGGGCAAGTACAGCCCCACCAACTATCTCTACCGCAAACTGGAGAATCTGGGACGGCACTATCATTTCACCATCGACGACCCAGTGTCCTCCTTCTCCGAGGATGCCATGAACACCATTCTCTACGGCACCAGCGACTTCACCGGCATGGAGGATGCCTACGAGATGAACCACGGCACCAGTTTCCAGGGCATTGTCAACTACATCATGCAAGTGGCCTCGGACGAGAGCTCCCCGGCACTGCAGAAATGGGCTTCCTCGTTCATGAACACCGTGCCGTGCCCGGAATGCCACGGCTACCGCCTGAAGCCCGAGAGCCTCGCCTTCAAAATCGACGGCATGCACATCGGCGAGATGGCACAGCTCGACCTCACCGAGCTCCACGACCGGCTGCTGCACCTCGAGGAACGCCTCGAGCCCCAGCAACAAATCGTAGCCCACGAGATATTGCACGAAATCCTCACCCGCATCCAGTTCATCATCAATGTGGGCATCGGCTACCTCTCGCTCAACCGCAACAGCAGCAGCCTGAGTGGCGGGGAAAGCCAGCGCATACGCCTTGCCACACAGATAGGGGCACGGCTGGTGAACGTGCTCTACATCCTCGACGAGCCCAGCATCGGCCTGCACCAGCGCGACAACAGAAGGCTCATCAACGCCCTCAAAGAGCTGCGCGACCTTGGCAACAGCGTCATCGTGGTGGAGCACGACCGCGACATGATCAACAGTGCCGACTATGTAGTGGACATCGGCCCCGGAGCCGGTATCCACGGAGGGAAAATCATCTTCCAGGGCACTCACAAGCAGCTCCTCGCCTCAAAGAAAAAGACCCTCACCCTGCAATACCTCAACCGGGTCAAGGACATACCCCTGCCCCAGCGCCGCCCCATCGAGGGCTGCAACCACATCGTTGTCACCGGCGCCACAGGCAACAACCTCAAAAACGTCACCCTCGACCTGCCGCTGCGCCGTTTTGTCTGCGTCACCGGAGTCAGCGGAAGCGGCAAATCAAGCCTAATCAACGAGACGCTGCACCCCATCCTCAACCAACACTTCTTCCACGCCACCAAAGAGCCGCTCCCCTACAAGACGGTACAAGGAATAGAACATATCGACAAAGTCATCGAGATAGACCAGTCGCCCATCGGCCGCACCCCGCGCAGCAACCCCGCCACCTATGTCGGTGTCTTCGACGAGATACGCAACCTCTTCACCCAGCTGCCCAGCGCCCGCATCAGGGGCTACAAGCCCGGCCGATTCTCCTTCAACGTCAGCGGCGGCCGCTGCGAACACTGCAAGGGTGCCGGAGTGCGCACCATTGAAATGAACTTCCTGCCCGACGTCTATGTCAACTGCGAAGTGTGCAACGGCAAGCGCTACAACCGCGAAACCCTCGAGATACGCTACAAGGGCAAGAGCATCGCCGATGTGCTCGACATGACAGTCAACGAGGCAGTGCCCTTCTTCGAGCCCCATCCCAAAATATACCGCAAGCTCAAGACCCTGCAGGATGTGGGCCTCGGCTACATCACCCTTGGGCAGCAGTCCACCACGCTCAGCGGCGGCGAAGCCCAGCGCATCAAACTGTCGACCGAACTGGCACGCCCCGAAACAGGCAACACACTCTATATACTTGACGAGCCCACCACAGGCCTTCACTTCGAGGACATACGCATTCTCCTGCAGGTACTCCAGCAACTGGTAGACCGCGGCAACAGCATCCTCGTCATCGAGCACAACATGGACGTCATCAAAGTGGCCGACTGGATTATCGACATGGGTCCCGACGGCGGCCGCAAAGGTGGCCAAATCACTTTCTGCGGCACACCCGAACAGATAGCCGCACAACCCGACAACATCACTGGCCAGTACCTCAAAGAAGAGCTCGAAGAAACCACAAAACACGCTGGGACACAAACCGATTCTTAACCCACATACAATAATCCGCCAAGTGTTCCTCTACCTCCTATATCTCTTTGCCACCCCGGCGCTCGTCATGCTCCTTGCCCGCAAATGGACATGGATAGACAAAGTCAGCCCCATGGCTCTGCTCTACATCATCGGCCTCCTCGTGGCAAATCTTACGCCGTGGATACAGCAGCCCGGCCTCCTCGCCGCCAACAACCTCATAGGCAACATCTGCATCCCCCTCTCCATCCCCCTCATGCTCCTTGCCTGCAACCTGTCGGGATGGTCCACGGGCAAAGCCCTCAAAGCGGGGTTGTGCGGCTTCACCGCCGTCGTCATTGTCACCGTGGCAGGTTTTTTCCTTTTCCGCGGCAACAGCGACCCCCGTCAGTTTGCCCAGGTATGTGCCGTTGCCATAGGCATCTACACAGGCGGTATCCCCAATATGGGAGCCATCGCCCGCGGCGTAGGCATGGACCCGGACACCTACCTCTACATCACATCCTACGACTTGATAGTCACCGGTCTCTACCTCGTCTTTGTCATCTGCTTCGGCAAACCCCTCTTCCGACGGCTACTGCCCTCACGCCTCAACCCTGAGACCCCGGCACCTGCAGCAGCGCCCCAGCAGTCCGCTCCCTGGAGCCTCAAGGCACAACTGCCCGCTCTCCCCGTCGCGCTGGCCATTGCCGTGGCATCATACCTCCTCTCCACCCTCTTCCCCGAAAACCTCTCCACCCCCATGCTTATCCTCATCCTCACCACCCTCTCCATAGCCGCCACCTTCCTCCCCCTCATACGCCGTGCCAACAACAACGCCGGCAGCCGCCAGCCCCTCTCCTTCTCCGTGGGGCTCTACTGCGTCTACCTCTTCTGCTTCACCATCGCCAACGCCTGCGACATACGCCAGATGAACCTTGCCGGAAGCCTCGGCATACTCTGGTACATACTCTTCATCATCTTCGGCTCGCTACTGCTGCAAATCCTCTTCTCGCGACTCCTCCATCTCGACGGCGACAGCGCCCTCGTCACCTCTGTGGCACTCATCAATTCACCCCCCTTTGTGCCACTTGTGGCCGCCCTTCTCAAAAACAAAGACCTCATCATGCTCGGCATCACCATAGGCCTTTTCGGCTACCTCATCGGCAACTATCTCGGCCTTGCCGTTTTCTTCCTGCTCGCGCCATGAATACATAAAAGTTTCTTTCCATAACTTTTTTTAATAAATAATTCCCATTTTTTTTGTATTTTTGCCTTTTGAAATCAAGAATACAAACAATCTTTATTAATAATTAAAAACAATGAAATTCAAAGTATTATCCATCGTCCTGGCTATTTCCGTATTCCTGTGCGGTCGTGCAAAAGCCGAAAACATCGACGTTCAAACCGCAAAACAGATTGGAGCCTACTACTTCACAGTAGCTACCGGAGCCAAGGCACCCATAGAAGCCGACAACCTCAAACTCATCCAGCAGTTTGACAACCCAACACTCTGCATCCCTGCCCTCTATGCATTCAATGTAGCTGGCAATGGATTCATCATTGTTTCTGCATCCGACTGTGTCGATCCCGTCCTTGCCTACTCGCCCGTCGGCAGCTTCGACCCCGACAACATCAACCCTGCATGCCAGTACATACTCGACGGCTATGTGCGTGTAGTCAGTGAAAACCAGAACAGCAACGCCGTTGCCTCCGCACAGGCCAAAAGCCTTTGGGACGAAATGACGCAGCAAACCTTCACCTGCAACCCCGACAGCAAAGCCGTCCTCGTACAGGCCAAATGGAACCAAGAGGCACCCTACAACTATTGGAGCCCCGTCAAGCAAGGAGTCCACTGCCCCGCCGGCTGCGTGGCCACCGCCATGGGCATGATTATCCACTTCTGGAAACACCCCGAAGTAGGAGGCAATGACAATGAAAGCACCGCAAGCTGCCCCTGGAACGGCACCACCCTGAAATACAAATTCAGAGTCGACAGCAACAAATTCAACTATGACAACATGCCTAACCAACTTCAAAATAACAGCTCATACGAACAAATACGGGCCATAGGCAAGCTGCTCCTTGCATGCGGTATCACCGTCAAGATGAACTGGGACGTGGAAGGCAGCGGCGCACACAGCGAAGATGTTCCTGGTGCCCTCTCCAGATGGTTCCGCTATTCACCCAATGCCAAATACATCTTACGAGAAAGAGCATATATCAATGCGGCAGGACGCTTGGACTTCACCACCCTCGTCTCCGATGCCGAGTGGCTTTCCATCCTTCACAGCGAAATCGACGACCATGCTCGTCCCGTTTACTACAGTGGCGTCGACTACAACGGTACCGGCCGTGATGCCGGCGGTCACGCCTTCGTCATCGCAGGCTCCTCCGCCGCCGACAAGAAGAAGTTCTTCATCCGCTGGGGCTGGGGCGGAAACGCCGACGGTTTCTTTACCCTCGCTCCCACCACCTCTGTCGAGACCGCCAGCGGCTACACCTTCAACCACGGACACGGAATGGTCTACCAAATCTACCCCAACACCCTGGGTATCGACGACAACACTACCTACACCGAAGCACCCTGCTATCCCAACCCCGCCACCGACTACATGATGATTCCCGCCGACCTACCCCTCAATGCCTACCTCACCATCTACTCCGCCGACGGGCGCATGGTTGACAACCTCGTCATCCCCGGCGGCACAAAGGAATACCGCCTCAATCTGCAAGGCTATGCACCCGGCGTATACCTCTACCGCCTCAACGGCAACGCAGTAAAATTCACCGTGCAATAAACCGCCCGGAAACGATACTAAACAACAAAGAGTCCCCCGATAAACAACCCCGTCGGGGGACTCTCAATTTAAAACTAACTCAAATGAAAAAAACACTCATCCTCATCGCACTGGCACTGGCACTCTGCCCTGCCGCCGCCGCACAGACCATCACCGCACAAGACAGCGCCATCCTCAACCGCATTCACACTGCAAACCAGCAATACCGCACCCTGCAGAACACCTTCCGCCACGACCTCATCAAGAAGGGCACCACCTACCACCGCTACGGCACACTCTACGTCACCAAAGTGAAGCCCGCCAAGAAGGGCGACATCGAGGCCAACATTTCCATGCTCTACTCCGACCCCAAAGGCGAATACTACATCATCAACACCACTCACCTCTACAACGGCATCGACGGCCACAAACTCAAATTCAACTACAAATTCGTCCCCCTCATGAAACTGCTTGGCAACGCCATGTCGTGGTCAATGAATGGCGACATCTACAGCATCTACAACAACCTCAACACCGACTTCCAGCTGGCCACCGACGCCAAATACTACATCATCACCCTCACTGTAAAGAAAGGCTACAACAAAGGCATCACCAAAATGCTGCTCAAATACGACAAAAACACCGGCCTCGTCGACTACATGGAGATGGAGGAAAAACTGGGCCTCATCCACAAATACTACATGGGGCTCGATGCCAAAGGCAAGACCCACAAGCCGCTCCTCAACACTCCCATCGACGCCAAAGTCTACACCCTCGACTGAGTCCGGCGATAAAGACACATCAAACGCCCTCACCGCAACGGGAGGGCGTTTGTTTTTCCCAAAAATCCAATGTTAGCCCAATCCTTTTCCCTCATTTATCCAGAATCGTTCTTAGACGTTGCAAGCGATTTCAGGAAAACACACAACCTCTGCCACCCGCTGTGCAAACGTCGTAGCGTCGTCATTTATTCGATCGTTATTCGATCGTTTTCCCTTTCCGGAAGGGAAAACGATGGGAAAAGAATATAATACAAAGTGCATAAAGAACTACACAACAGTGTCTTAACAACATTTGACAAAATATGGAAGAAATGCTGAAAGAGCATAGTCGATACTGAGAACAAATAGCCTGTAAAATCGTTTTAACATCCCTTATTGGTAATTTTACGAAAGACGAGGCGGGGTTAAGGTAAATAAACGAACCTGTCAAAAACAAAATGTGTACTTTTGCAGCGGGTTTCAGTGATTTTGCTGACGAAGGTGCGAAGAAAGGGATAGCGAAGTGAAGACAAATCTACGGCGAGACAGCGATGCGACAAATCCGGCAAAAACCCAAATGACCGATGTGGGTTAAACGGGAAATATGATGAACAACGATTACATCACGAAATAGCGGAGATAGAGGCCGAAGGCAAAGTCCATGGCCTGCTCGCGGAGGTCGTAGTAATACTCGGTGTCGAGACCCAAGGAAAAACGGGCGCTGTAGCGGTTCTCAAAGTCCAGCTTGGCGGTGACCATCCTCCTCTCCGGCTCGGCAAAGTCGGGACGGTGCCAGCTGACGCTTTGGAACAGGTAGCTGCCGCGCGGGGCAATATATTGGTGTCCGTGCCAGTAGCCCGCCTGCACCAGCAGTCGCCAGCTGCCGCGCCAGAAGGGCTGCGGCTCGTCGGGAGGAGGAGGGACATCGTGGGCAAACTGCCAGTCGAAGGAGAGATGCGGCCATACGGCCCAGCCTTTGTTGTAAGACAGGCACTTGGTAGGCGATACGTCCTGAAAGAAGAAGGCCGGTACATCGAGGGCAACGGCTGAAAACTTCCCCGTGGCGAGGTTGACGCGGAGTCCCGCGCTCTCGGTAAAGAGGGACTGGATACAGGTGTCGAGTGAAGAGAACTGTCCTCCGCGATGGCTGCCGAGAAAACTAAGTGGAAGGCTGACTGTCATGCGCCCATGGCACAAACCTTCGCCGAGGATGAGCAGATGGGAACTGCCGAGGGAGAAGCGTTCCTGTTTGGGCTGCCAGGGTTCGAGCAGGTCTTCCCAATGCAGCCACGTGTCCATGCGCCAGCCCAAGCGGGAGCCTATTGAATAATCGGTGAGGATTTGCACGCCCTCCTCCTGGTGGTCGTAGATGAATCGCTCGCGGTCGAGCATCGGCTCGTAGAGGCCGTGGGAGATCGTCCCATAGAGCGAACCCATGACAAGGCGGAAGTTGTTGAACGGTTCATATTCAAGCCGCACAAGGGGCTGCCATGCCCGTAAGCCGTCGTAGCCCGCCACGCCCGACAGGAGAAGGCCGAAGGTCATCTGGGCGTCCTGCCAGATGAGGTGCTTGGCATAGGGTTTCACAAAGAAACCGGTGGCGGTGTAGCCGCGCGTGTAGGGCAGCGAGAAGGCGGCATCGCGCAGAAATGTGGTGGCATCGACGCCGATGCGCCAGGTGTACTGCCGCCCGTGGTCGCGGCGCCAGGCATCGGACTGAATCGCATCGCAGTGCAGTTCGGTTCTCCACTCGTCCGGCTCGTCAACCAGCAGGCGCAACTCGCGCTGTACCTGATAATGGTAGTAGCGGTAATCGATAAGCAGAGCTGCTGTATCGGGCGGAAGAGCAGTGGATAAACGAAGTTCCTGCGGACGCACAGCAACGGCGAAAGAGCAAATTAGCAATAAAATACAAAAGCGTTTCATGCTGCAAAGATACAAAGAAATAAATAATTAGTAACGAAAAAAATTGTTATTTGGTATTTTTTTCGTATTTTTGCATCCTTGAAAAAACAAACAAATCATGGAAGAATATAGCACAATTAACCCCTCGGCCATGCCGGAGAACAAACAGATACGCCATGCTGCGCGTGAGCGTTTGTCGGGCAACTGGCTCTATGCGGTGCTTTGCACCCTGTTGTTTTACGCCGTCACTTCGGTGGCGGGTTCGATACCATTGGCCGGTTTGCTGGTGGTTTGTCCGCTGGCTTTCGGTTTCACCATCGCCTTTCTGCATCTTGTCCGCAGCGAGGTGGAAGGCGACGACCTGGTGACCAAGCCTTTCAGTGCCTTTCACCAATACGGGCGCATGCTGGGTGCCTCGCTGCTGGTGTTGGTGCTGACCTTCCTATGGTTGCTGCTGCTGATTATCCCCGGCATTGTCAAGGCCTATTCTTATGCACTGACGCCCTACCTGGTGCACGACCACCCCGAAATGTCGGAGTACGACTGCCTGAAGCGCAGCCAGCAGTTGATGAAGGGCTACAAGTGGAAACTGTTTCTGCTTGACCTGAGCTTTATAGGCTGGATACTTTTGGGCATTATCACCTTCGGTATCGGCCTGCTGTGGGTTAGACCCTACATGGAAACCGCCCATGCAGAGTTCTACGAAAGGAGAAAAGCCCTGGAGACAGCTTAGGCTGAACGAAAGAATAACCCTACTGCCAAGGGAGCAGGAGACGGCATATCCGCCCCTGCTCCCTTGCTCATTCCCGATAAAAAAGCAATAATATGTACGACAACAGGGACAACATTGATTTCGCCCACGAGAAAATCGGGCCGCTCTTTGCCCGCATCTTCTTCCCCACCCTGCTGGGGATGCTGTTCAACATGGCCTTCCTTCTGACGGACGGCATCTTTGTGGGGCACGGCATCGGTGAGGCAGGACTGGCCTCCATCAATCTGATAGCCCCCATCATGATGCTTATCAACGGCATGGGCATGATGATGGGCATGGGTGCCAGTGTGGTGGCAGCCATCCACCTGTCGCAGAACAACGAGAAGGCGGCGCGCATCAATGTGACACAGGCATTCGTCGCCGGGATGTGCGTGTCGGTGCTGTTGGGGGCATTCTGCTACCTGTTCCCCGACACAGTGCTGACGCTGCTGGGCGTGAAAGGCGACCTGTATACCTCGACCAAGGAGTATTACCTGTGGTTTCTGCCCACATGCCTGTTGTTGATGATTGAGACTCTGGGTCTGTTTGTCATCCGTCTGGACGGGTCGCCACGCTATGCCATGCTGTCGAACATCATCCCGGCCATCGTGAACGGGGTACTGGACTATATCTTTATTTTCCCCTGCCATTGGGGCGTGATGGGCGCAGCTCTGGCCACAGACATCGGCGGGCTTGTCGGCACACTGATGGTGGTGTATTATATGCTGTTCCGCACAAGGACGCTGCATCTGTATCGCCTGAAACACACCTGGACGAGCCTGCGGCTGACCCTGCGCAACGTGGGCTACATGGCCCGAGTGGGAGCCCCCGGCTTGGTGGGCGAACTGGCGGTGGCGGTGATGATGCTGTCGGGCAACATGGCTTTTATGCAGTATATCGGCAGCGACGGCGTGGCGGCATACAGCATTGCCTGTTATCTGTTCCCGCTGGTGTATATGATATGCAGCGCCGTGGCACAGTCGGCACAGCCTATCATCAGCTACAACCACGGCGCCGGGGCACACCGCCGCGTAAGCCATACCGTGAGGTTCAGCATGGCAGTGTCTGTGGCCGTGGGTCTGGCGGTGAGCCTGCTGTTCTTTTTCTTTTCGCCGCAGATGGTGCTGTGTTTCCTTGACCGGGACGTGCCGGCCTATACAATAGCAGCCGAGGGACTGCCCTACTACGGTGCCGGTTTCCTCTTTATGGCGGTGAACATCTGTGCCGTGGGCTACCTGCAAAGCATTGAGAAATCGGGAGCAGCCACGGGTTTCACCTTGCTGAGGGGAGTAGTGTTCCTCGTGGCGGCATACATCCTGCTGCCCCGTTTTTGGGGCACGGTGGGGTTGTGGTTGTCTGTCCCCTGCGCGGAGTTGCTGACCGCTCTTGTCATAATCATCTACGCCTTTGCCATTCCCGTCAGGAAGAAACGCAACGGATGATTTTTTTTTCTTCCACAAGCAATAAATGAACCATTAAACAAACTAAATGTATATTACAAGATAAACGTTCAACACCTATGAAGATTACCACAACTAAACTTTTTTCGACAGCGACGCTGCTGTTGTTCTTGTTGATAACCTCCGTATCGTATGCACAGCCCGGCGGCGGCCCCGGTGGCCGGCCAATGGGTCCCCCTCCGGGAGGTTCTAATGGCCGACCCTCCATGAGCGACCGCGAAAGAATGAGAAGGCAGTACCAGCAACAGCAAGCCGCCGAGAAAGCCCAGCAAGTCAGACAGAAACGAACCGTGAAAGAAGGCGACCTCTTCAAAGTAGTCGGCACCCTGCAAGACAGCGTCAGCGGTGAAGGTATCCCCTATGTCAATGTCGCCATCCTCAGCGCCGAAGACACCCAGATGGTGAAAGGCGGCATCACCGACCTGAACGGATATTTCGAGATTGCCAACGTGCCGCAGGGAAAGATGCTGCTGCGGGTGTCTGCCATTGGCTACAAAAATATCATGACCCCATTCACCGTAGAGAACAACACGGCTCTTGGCACCATCAAGGTAGCACCGGGTGCCACCACCCTTTCAGAAGTAAAGGTGACTGCCTCGCGCCCGCTCTATGCCATGGATGGCGAGAAACTGATATACAATGTGGCCGACGACCCCACCATACAGACCGGCACCACCAGCGACGCCCTGCAGAACGCGCCGGGTGTGGAGGTGGACATCGAAGGCAACATCACTCTGCGTGGTGTTTCCAGTGTGGAGATTTGGGTGAATGACAAGCCCTCCAAACTGACAGAGGAGAACCTGAAGACATACCTCGAGACCCTTCCGGCCAATGCCCTTGACCGCATCGAGACCATCACAAACCCCTCGGCCAAGTATGCCACCAGCGCCGATGCCGTCATCAATATCATCACCTCAGCCTACATCAAGAGCAACCACTTCATCAGCTTCGGCGTGAACGGCGCCACACAGCCCTTTGTGTCGCCTTGGGTCTCTTATACTTGGGCCAACGAAAAACTCTCCGTCAACCTTTATGCCAGCGGCCGCTATAACTACTCCAACAACAGCGGATGGAGCAAGACCACCTACCGCAAGGACAGCGAGACCGCCGACAAGCAATATGACACCACCGCTATCGACACCAGCTATAACCAGAGCAACAGCAAACGCCTTAACGGTAATATCTTTGCCCGCGTAAGCTACGCCATCGACACCATGACCGACATCGAGTTCATGGGGCACTACAACTACAGCCACAACACCGGTGCAAGCACCATGGGTTGGGAACGCACCAGTTTCATGCCTTTTGAACAGTTTAAATACACCGACACCAAAAACAACTCCGGCAACAGCGGCTTCGGCATGGCTGGCATCGACTTTACACACAAGTTTGACAAGAAAGGCCACAATATCCGCGCCAGCATCCACGAAAACTTCAACAACGGGAACAGCCAGAACGATTTCGTAAGGCTGTACGAGTCGGGTACCACCTACACACTTGGGCAAAACTATGACAAGTGCTATCTTGACAAATACATCACCAACAACTTCAGTGCCGACGTGCGCTACAACCGCCCCTACAGCGAGAGCGGCGAACTCTCCTTCGGCTTAGGCTACGGTTTTAAAGGCACATCGCGCAGCTACAACGTCATCGACAGCATCTCCACCTCCAATGTAAGGGACGAACTCCGCAGCTATGATTTTGATGATAGTGAACATAATGTAGAAGCCGATGTGGAATGGACACGACGCTTTGGCAACTTCACCCTCGAACTGGGATTCGGAACACAATACGAGCATATCGATTTCAGATACTTCGGTAGCGAAAAATACCCCTTCACCATCGACGACACCGCATGCAACTTTATCACCTTCAGCCCCTCCATACACATGTCCTATCGCACGGAAGACATGCACAACTTCAAGCTCAACTACTCCTTGAGGATGCGCCATCCCGGCGAGGAAAACATCACAACGTACAAACGCTATTCCGTCGATAGCTATTCCATCGGCAACCGTGACCTCGTAGGCACCTACTCCTACACCCACAATGCCGAAGTGGGCTGGAACAAGTTCTTCATGACCTTCGGCAACATCGGACTCGAAGGCTATGCACGCCTCAGCACCAACGAAATCAGCAGTCTCACCAGCTCCACCGACGTGGAAGACCCCATACTCGACCGCATCGTGCAGTTCACCGTTCCCTACAGCATGGGCTCCTCCTACCGCGTGGGCGGCACAGCATTCGTCACCTTCCGCCCCTCGGGGTTCTTCAACCTGAGACTCTACACCAACGTCTATGACTATGGCTACAGCTTCACCCACCCCGAAACCAACCTGCAATTGAGCAACCACAAAGTATCGTGGAGCGCACGCCTCAACTGCTGGGTGAAACTCTACAACAAATACCAAGTCTTCGCCTCTGCCAACTACTCCTCCCCCACCATCAGCCTGGCCTCCGAGCGCAAGGCCCGCTACTTCCTCAACTGCGGTGTACGCGCCGACTTCTTCAAACGCAAACTCTCTGCCTACATCAACGTGCAGGACATCTTCAACTGGGGCAAGACCATCGGTACCGGCTCAAGCAACACCAACCCCTACCTGCTGAGCGAAAGCAACAGCTACACCCTCAACAGCCGCTATATCTCGGCAGGCATCACCCTCCGTTTCGGTAAAATGGAACTGGAGAACCGCTCGAAAGAAGGCTCAGAAGACGGCAGCACCAGCACCACAACAGAATAACCGACAATGAAACGAATACTCTTCACCCTGCTGGCACTGCTTCCCATGGCACTGCAAAGCCAAATACAGAAACCCGAAGAGCAGCACATCCCCGGTCATTACGTGTACACACACTCCTGGGACTATGCTGCTCCCGACGGCAACGGCACCATCCACTGCGACGAAACCGGCACCCTCGACTTCTACGCCGACGGCACCTTCGCCGACACCGCTTTGCAGCACCACTTGCTTTCAACAAAAGTGAGAGAAACGACAGGAGGGCGTTCTGAAACTGCAGAAACAGAAACCTATCTTTTCAACTTCATGTACTACTGCCAAGGACGATGGCGTGTGGAAAACGGCAAGTTCCTCTTCTCCGAACATGCCGAAGGGTTCGACATGATACTGCAGAACAACACCGACGACCAGTGGACAATCCATTATGCCGACCTGATTGAAAAGAAAACACTGCCCAACTCCAGCCGCTGGTTCACCTTCGACATTGAACGCCTCGACGAGGAATGGTTCATCTGGACTTACACCTACCCCAACGGCCGCAAAGACTCGTGGGAAATGAAACGTGTGAAACAATAAACAGTGACACAAAGAAAAAAGCCCTGCAGAGCATTCTGCGGGGCTTTCTTGTTGTCCATCCAGGACTCGAACCTAGACTGGCTGATCCAGAGTCAGATGTGCTACCATTACACCAATGGACAATCTCTTTGTTTTGTCAGACGCAATGACCATTTCACGTCTCAAAAGCGGGTGCAAAAGTACTACTTTTTTCCCAATTGACAAAAAAATATTTAGAATTATTTTTCTACACACTGTGTTTCAATGAAATATTTTTTCATTCATTCCTATATTCCTTCCTAAAAACAGGATTGAATTGTATCCCAAACAGCAAATTTTGGGTATTGTTACAATGGCAAAACATCTACCATTCACCCCGCACAATATAAAACAAGATTCTCCGTTATTGTAATATGACTAAAAAAGTATTTGTAAGCGGCTGTTACGACCTCCTCCACAGCGGACATGTTGAGTTTTTCCGTCAAGCGGCGGAATACGGTGACCTGTACGTAGGCATCGGCTCGGACGAGACCATCCTGCAGCTCAAAGGGCACAAGACGCTCTACCCCGAGCAGGAACGCCTGTTCATGGTCAAGGCCATCCGCTATGTTAAAGACGCCTATATCAATCAGGGTGGCGGCATGCTGGACTTCCTGCCCACGCTGGACATCGTGAGACCCGATATACTGGTAGTGAACTCGGACGGAGCCTCGGAAGACAAACGGCAACTGTGTCAACAGCGCGGCATGGAATACATCGTGCTGGAGCGCGAGCCTCACGAGGGCATGGCTCCCCGCAGCTCGACCAGCATCAAGCAGCACCTCAACAGCACAGAGGCATGCATTGGGCTGCCTACACGCCTCGACCTGGCAGGGACATGGATTGACCAGCCCTATGTCAGCTGCCACGCTCCAGGATGGGCTATCACCATATCGCTTCTCCCCACTTTCGAGATCCGTGAACGTTGCGGACTCTCCACCTCCACCCGAAACCAGATAAAACGCATCTGGCCTTTCCAACTGCCCAACATGGACCCGGAAATGCTGGCACGGCTAGTGTTCTGCTTCGAAAACAGCCCGGAACGGGAAGACGGCATCATCAGCGGTGCACAGGATGCCATTGGCATCTGCATTCCGGGACTATGCCGCCATTATTACGACAACCATTTCTGGCCGGAGAAGATTGAGACCTGCAACGACGAGGCAGTTCTGTCGTGGTTAGAGCAACACCTGTGCATGATTCCGATGGAGCCCCGTGCGGCCGACTGCAACGTGGTGAACGGAAGCAGTATCACACGGCCGAAAGTGCAAGCCTTGGCAAATGCGGCCGAGAGATGCTGGTCGGCTATCCTTGCACGCGACCTCGACGGCTTCGCTTCAGCCTACCGAGACTCTTTCAATGCACAGACAGCCCTGTTCCCAGCCATGATTCAAGGATGTGTACAGACTTTTATTGACCAATATTCGCAATACCCCGACGTGCTGGCATGGAAAATGCCCGGCGCCGGAGGTGGCGGATATCTTGCACTGGTGGTGGACAACCAGAAACTTTTCTGCCAACACCACCAAGAGGCCATCCCCCTGCACATTAGACGACACTAACACTTGCCGACATGAAACCCATAGAGAAACAATACCTGAAACCGTTCATTCTGGTCACCTCGCTCTTTCTGCTCTGGGGGCTGGCCAATAATATGACAGACACACTGCTGTCTGCCTTCAAGTGCATCATGTCCATGAGCGACACGCAGACTTCGCTCATCCAATTTGCCTTCTACGGTGCCTATTTCTGCCTTGCGCTGCCTGCCGCCCTGTTCATCCGCAAACACAGTTATAAGAGCGGCGTCGTGCTGGGTCTCTGCCTATATGCCGCAGGCGCTATACTTTTCATGCCCGCAGCCAAGGCCGCCAGTTACGGTTTTTACCTTATTGCCATATACATTATGGCGGGAGGATGCTCAGTGCTGGAGACCACTGCCAATCCTTATATCCTCTCTATGGGGTCACCAGAGACCGCCACTCGACGCCTGAATATTGCACAGGCATTTAACCCCATAGGGTCGATACTGGGCATACTGATGAGCAAGTACTTTATCCTGAGCGACATTTCCCTTTACTCCATATCAGGCACCTATGCCACTCTGGGGCTGGTGTTGATTGTCATCCTTGTCGTCATGCTGGCAATTAAAATGCCGGGCGGGCAGGACAGGGACGGCAATGTACAGGGACTCGGTGCCGTCTTCGGTCGCCTGCTGCGCAACAAGCAGTACCGCCGAGGGGTGATTGCCCAGTTCTTTTACGTCGGAGCACAGATTGGCATCTGGAGTTTCACCATCCGCATTGTGATGCAGGAGCTGTCAATTACCGAGGCACCGGCCTCAACGATTTACCTTATCTCCATCGTGGGATTCTGCTTGTCGCGATTTGTCTACACTTGGTTGATGAAGTTTTTTGCTCCCACAAAGCTACTGCTGTTTGGTGCCGCAATGTCATTGGCATGCACCGCCGTGGTGATATGCACTGCCGGAAGCGGCTGGCTGCTGGTGGGCGCACTGATACTTATCAGCGCGTTTATGAGCCTAATGTTCCCCACCATCTACGGTCTGGCCCTCGAACATGTTGAGGATCCCGCGGCCGGAGGGCATCCCGGCGATGCCAAAATTGGTGCCTCAGGGCTTATCATGGCAATCCTTGGAGGAGCCATACTCACACCTTTGCAGGGTTTGCTGAGCGACACATTCTCAATCCACACCTCCTATCTCGTCCCATTCATTTGTTTTGCCGTGGTGCTCAGCTACGCTATATATATGAATAGAACTTAGAAAATAAGAATCGTATAATGAAACGCTACTGCCAAACATTAGACCTTGTGGCCGACGACGCCATGATTGAAAAATATGTGGAAGCACACGCACATGTGTGGCCGGAAGTCATGGCAGGGCAGCACTCGGTGGGAATACTTGACATGCAGATTTACCGGTTAGGGAACCGAGTGTTTATGATTTGTGACACCGTTGACGACTTCGACTGGCAACGCGATATGGCACGGTTGGCAGCACTGCCCCGCCAGGCAGAGTGGGAAGCCTACGTGGCCCAATACCAAGGATGCTCCCCGGATGCTCCCTCGACAGCCAAATGGCAGATGATGGAAAAAATATTTCAATTGGAATAACTATACTATATGAACAGAACGATACTACTCATTGCCATGACTGCCCTTGCACTGTTTGCGGGCTGCAACAACAAGCAGCATGCAGACTTGATAGTACACAATGCCGTGGTCTACACCGTAGACGAATCATTCAGCCAAGCCGAAGCCTTTGCCGTGAAAGACGGACATTTCATTGCAGTAGGCACAAACGACGAAATACTGCAGCATTACACTGCCGACAGCCTTATTGATGCCAAAGGCGCACCAATTTACCCTGGCTTTATGGATGGCCACTGTCATTTCAAGAGCTTGGGCGAAACCATGATACGCTATGCCGACCTTGTCGGCTGCACCTCTTTTGACGAAGTGATACAACAACTCCAGGAGCATGCCGCAAAACATCCATCCCAATGGCTCCTCGGCCGCGGATGGGATCAGAACCTGTGGCAAGGCAAACAATTCCCCGACAACAAGCTCCTCAACAAACTCTTCCCTGACCGATATGTGGCCATAACCCGCATTGACGGACATATGGGGCTCGTCAACGACCGTCTCCTGCAACTCATGCATATTGACAGCCCGACCGGACTGCTGCTCGATGCTCCCTACGACAGTGTCAAAGCCGCCATTCCGAGACTCACGCGCCAAGAGCAGTGCCAAGCCCTCATGGCCGCACAGCAGGCTTGTTTTGCAAATGGCCTGACTGGCGTCACCGATGCTGGACTTAGCGTTGAGGACATCCTTCTAATCGACAGTCTACAGCAACGCGGTGACCTCCTCATCAAGGTCAATGCCATGCTTAACCCCGACGAAAGAACACTCCAGCACTTTCTCCCCCACGGACCCGTACACAAAGAGCGTCTCGCAGTTTGCTCCATTAAACTATATGCCGACGGTGCACTGGGTTCGCGTGGAGCCAACCTTCTCGAGCCCTACAGCGACGACCCAGACAACCGGGGCCTACAGCTTTACCCCCGCAGTTACTACGACTCCTTATGCCGAATGGCCTACGATGCCGGATTCCAGGTATGCACCCACGCCATAGGCGATGCCGGGGTGCGTAACATACTTCACGCATATAGCTCAGTGCTAAAAGGAAGCAATGATCGCCGTTGGCGTATTGAGCACTCTCAAATTGTACATCCCGACGATTTTCACCTATTTGGCGAGAACAACATTATCCCTTCCATTCAAAGCACCCATGCCACATCCGACATGGCATGGGCAGAAGAAAGGATTGGAAAGCGAGTGAAAAATGCATATGCCTACCAACGGTTGCTGCAACAAAACGGCTGGGTTGTCAATGGCACAGACTTCCCAATCGAACACATCAGCCCACTCTACACTTTCTATGCAGCCGTGGCACGACAAAATCTCGAGGGACAACCCGTCGGCGGATGGCAACCCGAGGATTCCCTTACACGCCAACAGGCACTGCGTTCAATCACCTGCTGGGTGGCAAAGGGATACTTTGAAGAAGACCGGAAAGGCAGCATCGAGAAAGGCAAAGAAGCCGACTTTGTCATCCTGGAACAGGACATCATGATTATTCCCCTAAAAGAAATCCCGAGCACAGAAATCCGCCGCCTATTCATTTCCGGCAGCGAAGTCCCCGTCAAATAAAATACTAAAGTTTCACGAGTTTCATCCCTTATTACCGTCCAATACAGCTGGCGAATGTTGCACAAAGTAACGTCGCCACCGAATGGGAGCAACGATTATTTCGGTGAGATGCTTGCCGCTTCGCGCGGAAGTTACTTTTTTTTCTGTGGGGGATTACACCACCTTACGTCAACGTTCCGATAGTGTCGCATATTTGTCCCCAACGTACCTCTGTGTGCCTTTAGGGCTCGATGTTGCGCCGTTCTCTATCATATCGTTTTTCGATATGTTTCCCTCATTTTTCCCTTTCTGAAACGGAAAAGAAAGGGAAAGCGATCGAATAACGAGCGAATAAATGACGACGCTTGATGGTTACATCAACGACCGATTATACTTGTCAAACTATAGTAAAACAGAAACTAAGAG
>JAEEGF011990570.1_pt1 | contig 38905 bp, 41 predicted proteins | sample 9134171 | NCBI WGS metagenome assembly JAEEGF01 (sample SAMN16246542, study PRJNA631951) | gut metagenome | biome: gut microbiome; feature: rumen; material: AP-attached | host: Bos | place: Iran: Karaj | collected 2018-10 | reverse complement strand
GACGAATTCGGAGACTTCATTGGAGAAAATATGCGGCTGGACGCCGTCAAACTGGCCGATGAAGAATCCATCTCCACCATCATGGAGTTCTATATGGGCATCAACACCTACGAGCGCCAGCACTTCGTGATGGACAATCTCCGCAGTGAGAAAGAACTGGAAGACGTCAATATCTAGTATATGGCAAAAATCAGAATCAAAACCACGGTGAACCCCCGCTGGGCCAAATTCTGCGGCTGGCTGCTGCGGAAGATGGGCTGGGAAAGCGTAGGGGGTCCTATGAAAGAGCCCAAAGCCATCGTGCTGGGCGTGCCCCATACCACCGTATGGGATTTCCTTGTCAGTTACCTTTTCTACACCCAGTTTGGAAAAGTAGCTCATATTATGGTCAAGAAGAGTTTCTTCGTCTGGCCCCTGGGTCCCATCCTCAGGGCCTGCGGAGCCGTTCCCACGGATCTCTCCAGCCCCGTCCACACGGTCAAGAGCATCATCGATGTAATGGAGACCGTGGACGAGTTCCACCTGGCCATTGCACCGGAAGGTTCCCGTGCCCTGGTCAAGCGCTGGAAGAACGGTTACCACCTCATTGCCAAGGCCACCGGGGCCACCGTCTATATGGGTTACTACGACTGGGGCCGCAAGCGCATCAGCGTGGGAGAAGTCATCGAACTCACGGATGACGCCAACGCCGATATGAAACGAATCTACGACCATTACCGTCCCCTTGGACTCCAAGGTTATCACAAAGATCAATTCGCAGTACCTGAATCCTAATCCCCTATTTATGGCAAAAAAAATCAAGAGCCCCTACAAGGCTTGGCGCAAGTACCGCCACCGAGAGCAAACCTGCACCACCCTGCATAAGGTATTTGACTATGCCACAAACAAGTATGCACAGAGAGTCGCCTACCAGTATGTAGATGGCGGCCAGAAATACACCTACGAAGAGTTCCGCCGCAAGGTGAACCAGCTTTCCCTGCGCATGACGCGCTTTGGAATCAAGCACGGAGACCGCGTGGCCATCTTCTCCCAGAACATGCCCAACTGGGTAGTAGCCTTCTTCTCCGCCACGGTATTCGGCCGTGTAGCCGTCCCCATCCTGCCGGACAGCTCGGAAACAGAGCTCACCAACATCCTCAATCACTCCGAGTCCAAGGTGCTGTTCATCTCCCAGCGGATGATGCCCAAACTCAGCGAAGAGTGCCGCCAGAAGCTTACTCTCATCATTGATATCGAGACCTTCGAATTCATCAAGAAGGAAAAAGACGACTTCAAGTGCAACGGTTGGGTCAAGGCCCCGGAACCGGACGACCTAGCCTGCATCATCTACACCTCCGGCACCACCGGAAAGGCCAAGGGCGTCATGCTCAGCCACCGCAACCTGTCCAGCAACCTGGCCGCCGCCTTCAAGGCCAAGCCGGCCTTCAAGACAGACCGTTTCCTCAGTATTCTCCCGGCCGCCCACACCTACGAGATGAGCCTCTCCACGCTCTACTCCTTCTATGTGGGTGCCACCTGCTATACGCTGCCCAAGCCTCCCACCCCCACCATCCTGTTGGGGGCCATGAAGAAGATCAAGCCCACCATCGTATGCTCCGTTCCCCTTATCATCGAAAAGGTGGTCAAGAACAGCGTCTGGCCCACCATCCAGAAGAGCCGCGTGCTCTCCTGGGCCCAGAAGAGCATTCCGCACATCCTCCACTGGTTCATCGGCCGGAAGATGGTCAACTCCTTTGGCGGCAAACTTACCTTCTTCGGTATTGGCGGCGCCAAGCTGGATCCGGCCGTAGAGAAGTTCCTCATAGACTGCAAATTCCCCTACGCCGTGGGCTATGGCCTCACGGAGACCGCCCCGCTGGTGTGCAACGTGATGGTGGACAAGAAAAAGCACCTGGGCTCCATCGGCCCTGCTACTTATAAAGTAGACATCCGCCTGGACAACGTGAACCCCGCCACCGGCGAAGGAGAGATTGTGGTCCGCGGAGACAACGTGATGCTGGGATACTACAAAGACCCTGAGCGCACGCTGCAGGTCCTGGACGACGAAGGCTGGTTCCACACCAACGACATTGCCACGGTGGACGAAAACGGCATCTATTACATCAAGGGCCGCCTCAACAACACCATCCTGGGTCCTTCCGGCGAGAACATCTATCCGGAAGAGATCGAGCAGGTGATCAACAACATCGAAGGCGTGGAAGAATCGCTGGTGATGGAGCGCGACGGCAAACTGGTGGCACTCGTCAAATTTGAAGACAACGCCATCAACTGGAACCAGGCCACGGAAGACAAGTGGTTCGAGGAACTGGAAAAGCGCAAGAACGCCGTTATGGACTGGGTAAACAAGACCGTGGGCAAGAACTCCAAGATTGGCGAGATAGATGCCATGAAGGAGCCCTTCGAGAAAACGGCCACCCAGAAGATCCGCCGCTTCAAATACAAAGACTCCCACGGAGACGAGCCCAAGAAGCCGTCTGACAAGGAATAACCCAAAAGACCGACTCCCCGAGCCGGTCTTTTTTTGTCCATCTTGTCAATGAAGGGATTATTTCGTAAGTTTGTATTGTAAACACTGAAACTTATGAAACGAAAGCTCCTTTCCCTATGTGCATCGGTCCTGGTCCTGGCGGCTTGCGGCGGCCAGAAGACAGGCCAAGTCATTGAACTGCCGGCGCCGGAGCGTCCGGCCGGGCAGCAGGATATGATCCAGTTTGCGGCCGATCCCATTGAAAACGTGGGTGTGGGCGTAGTGGGCCTGGGTATGCGCGGCTCGCACGCCGTGAGAAGGCTGATGCTGGTTCCCGGATGCCATATTGCCGCCATCTGCGACGTAGAGACGGACCGCGCCGAGAGCAGCCTGGCCGACGTAAGGGAAGGAGGCCAGGAAGCCAACGTATACTCCGGAGAAGAAGAGTCTTACAAGGCCCTCTGCGAAGACCCGGACGTGGACCTGGTCTATATCTGCACGGACTGGCTGCACCACGTTCCCGTGGCCCTCTATGCCCTGGAACACGGAAAGCACGTGGCCATCGAAGTGCCTTCGGCCCTTACCCTCAAGGACTGCTGGGATCTGATCAACACCTCCGAGCGCACGCGCCGGCACTGTATGATCCTGGAGAACTGCTGCTACGATTTCTTTGAACTTTCCGCCCTGGCTATGGCCCAGGCGGGCGTCTTTGGAGAGATTATCCACGCCGAAGGGGCCTACAACCACAACCTGGGACCTTTCTGGTACGAGTACTGGGAGAACTGGCGGCTGGACTATAACAGCAAGCACCGCGGAGACCTGTATCCCACGCACGGCTTCGGCCCGGTTTGCCAGGTGCTCAACATCCACCGCGGAGACCGCCTCACCACCCTGGTGGCTATGGACACGGATCCTTTCAACGGCCCCAAGCACGCCAAGGAGGCCGGAATGGACAACACGGATTTCAAGGAGGGAGACGTAACTATGACTATGCTCCGCACGGAGAAGGGCAAGACCATCCTCATCGAGCACGACGTAATGACCGCACGCCCGTACAGCCGTATGTACCAGCTGGTGGGAACGGACGGTTACGCCGAGAAATACCCCATCGAGGGCATCTGCCTGCCTGAAGGCAATTCCGAAAAGACATACAGAGGGGCCGAAATGGAAGCCTTGATGGCCCAGTACCCCAGCCCCATCCTCACCCCCGAACTGGAAGAGACGGCCAAGCGGGTGGGCGGCCACGGCGGTATGGATTATACTATGGACTACCGCCTCATCTATTGCCTCAACCACGGCCTGCCGCTGGATATGGATGTCTACGACCTGGCCGAATGGTGCTCCGTAGCAGAACTCTCCCGCATCTCGCTGGAGAACGGCAGCGCCCCCGTAGCCGTTCCGGACTTCACCCGCGGAGCCTGGAACAAAGTGAACGGATATTCTTACGCATTTGCAAAATAACTATGAAAAATCCCCAACAAATTGCCTCAGAATTTGCTATCCAGGGTAACATCCTGGATGTAAAACCCCTGGGAAACGGACTTATCAACGACACGTTCCGTGTATTCACGGACGGACCCGACGACTACGTGCTTCAGCGCATCAACAACGCCATCTTCAAGGATGTGGACCTGCTGCAGCACAATATCGAGTGCGCCACGGCCCATATCCGCCGCAAGGGCGGCTTCACGCTCACCTTCCTGCCCTGCAAAGCCACGGGCAAAACCTACTGGACAGACGGTGAAACGTACTGGCGCGTCTCCGTCTTCATCAAGGACTCCTACACCTACGATACGGTAAATCCGGAGTATTCCTACTGCGCCGGCAAGGCCTTCGGTAATTTTGAAGCGATGCTGGCCGATATTCCCGAGACCCTGGGAGAGACCATTCCGGACTTCCACAATATGGAACTCCGCGCCCGCCAGCTGAGGGAAGCCGTCCAGGCCGACAAAGCCGGCCGAATGGCCCAGCCGGAGGTGCAGGCCATCCTCAAGGACCTCCAGCAGTACGAGGAAGAGATGTGCCAGGCCGAAAGATGGCACAGGGAGGGAAAACTTCCCAAGCGCATCTGCCACTGCGACACCAAGGTCAACAACATGCTCTTTGACGCCCAGGGCAACATCCTCTGCGTCATCGACCTGGATACGCTGATGCCTTCCTTCGTCTTCTCCGACTTTGGAGACTTCATGCGCACCGCCGCCAGCACCGTTCCCGAAGACGATCCTGCCGTGGAGAAGGTGGATGTCCGGATGGACATCTTCGAGGCCTTCACCAGAGGCTACCTGGAAAGCGCCACCTTCCTTACCCCCATCGAGAAGGAGAACCTGCCGTACGCCGCCTGCCTGTTCCCGTATATGCAGGCCGTACGCTTCTTTGCAGACTACATCAACGGAGATACCTATTATAAGATCCGGTATCCGGAGCACAATCTGGTAAGAACCCGCAACCAGGTGGCCCTCTTCCACGCCGCCTATGCCAAGCAGGCGGCTATGAAAGCCTTTATCGACAGCTTATGAGAAAAACGCTCCTAGCCCTGGCCCTGCTGCTTTCGGCCTTTGCACTGAAAGCGCAGGACGTTGTATTTGAGGAAGTCTTTGAAGACGCTACCCTGCGTCTGGACTACGTGCTGTGCGGAGACGCCTCGCACCAGGCCATCTACTGGCGCCAAAGCTTTAAGACCGGCCCCTGGGCAGGCCGAAAAGCGCAGCTGGCGGAGCCGCTGCTCAAGGGCAACGGCCAGATTCGTGTACTGGATCCCCAAAGCGGAGCCTGTCTCTATGCCAACAGCTTCTCTACCCTGTTCCAGGAATGGACGGTAACGGAAGAGGCCACCAAGGTGCAGAAGGCCTTCGAGAGCAGCTTCCTGGTTCCCTTCCCCAAGAAGCCCGTAACCATTGAGCTGTCCCTTACAGACACCCACGGCCAGGTATCCGGCCACATAAAACATACGATAGACCCGACGGATATCCTTATCAGGCCCTATGCCGATAAGGAATACGAGACCCGCACCGTACTGGAAGGCGGCGCCCTGGACCAGACCGTGGACATAGTGGTGGTATCGGAAGGATATACCGAGGCCGAGAAAGACAAGTTCTTCAAAGACGCCGGCCGGGCGGCCGAAGCCCTCTTCTCCCACGAACCCTTTGCCTCTCAGAAGGGAAAGTTCAGTATGCGGGCTGTCTTTGCGCCATCGGCCCATAGCGGCGTCAGCGTTCCCCGCAAGGGAGAATGGCGGTCGACGGCTACTTCCAGCCACTTTGACACTTTCTACATGGACCGGTACCTCACCACTTCTTCCGTGTGGGATGTGTACGATATCATAGGCACAGTTCCTTTTGAGCAGATCATTGTGCTGGCCAATACGGACATCTACGGCGGAGGCGGCATCTACAACAGCCTCACCATCATGAACAGCGACCATCCCACGTTTGTGCCGGTGCTGGTGCATGAGTTTGGCCATGCCTTCGGCGGCCTGGGAGACGAGTATTTCTACGACGACCAGTACGAGACCCAGTACCCGGCCGACACGGAACCCTGGGAGCCCAACCTCACCACTTTGGTAGATTTCCAGAGCAAATGGGCCGATCTGCTGCCGGCCGGTACGCCCGTTCCCACCCCGGTCGATGAAATTGAAAAGCAGGATGTCCGTCGCATCTGGAGGAACCTTCCCCAGGAGGACAAGGACCTTCTGAACCTTAAACTGGGAGTATATGAAGGCGGTGGATACCAGTCCAAAGGAGTCTATCGGCCCGTACAGGAATGCCGCATGAAAATCAACGAATGCGAGCGCTTCTGCCCGGTCTGCTCCCGCGCCATTATTAGAATGATAGAATTTTACACTAGATAACGAAATATGGTATTGTCTTCCCTTGTGGCCTTTCTGATGGCCTCCGTGATTCATCTTCATCACCTGCAAGTGCCGGTGGTAACGGGCCAGGATGTGGCCGTAGCACAAGTCATCGTTCCCACGGGCGCCTCTCCCGACTGGAAGGTTTCCGTGAGCGGCATTCCCCGCGATGCCTTGTATAACTATTATGTAGAGGGAGGCTTCCTCTATGTGAATATCAAGTCGGAGGGTATCCGGGATTTGTCCAGGCCTTTCCTGCTGCACGTAAGGGCCAGCGGCTTCATCATCGAAGAGACCGGCGCCCTGGAGCATCGCCTGGCCCGCCGGGTACGCTCGGAAGGCGACGACGGGGTTAAAGCTTACCGGATCCCGGGTCTGGTTACTACCAAGAAAGGAACGCTGGTGGCGGTATACGATATCCGCCACAACAGTTCCTTCGATCTGGAGGAAGACATCGACATTGGCGTAAGCCGTTCCACCGACGGCGGCCTCACCTGGAGCCCTATGACCGTGGCCATGGATATGGGAGAGTGGGGCGGTAAACCCCAAGAAGAAAACGGAATCGGAGACCCCTGCATCCTGGTGGATGAAGTGAGCGGAGACCTGCTCCTGTTTGCCACCTGGGCTCACGGCATCCCGGCCGGAAAACACGCCTGGTTTGCAGCCGGAAGCGGTTTTGAACCGGAGACCACCCCGCAACTGATGATGAGCCGCTCCACCGACGACGGCATCACTTGGAGCGAGCCCGTAAGCATTACCAAACAGGTGAAGCAGGAAGACTGGAACTTCACCTTCCAGGGCCCCGGCCGCGGCATCACCATGAGCAACGGCGTGCTGGTAGTCCCCTTCCAGCACCAGGGACCGGAACCGGACCGCACCCCGGCCGCCGGCATCATGTACTCCTGGGACCACGGTGAAACCTGGCACGTGCACAACGCCGCCAAGCAGAATACCACCGAAAGCCAGGTAGTAGAACTGGAGCCCGGCGTGCTCATGCTCAACATGCGGGACAACGCCAAGACCGGCCGCGCCGTGTACGTCACCAAGGACATGGGCATCACCTGGAGAAAACACATCTCGGACGGCCGCCTCATCGAGCCCGTCTGCATGGCCAGCCTCATCGCCGTTCCGGCCAAGCAGAACAGCCTCTGGAAAGACATCCTCCTGTTCTCCAACCCGGCCGACAAGAAAGAACGGAAGAACATCACCATCCAGATGAGCCTGGACGGTGGCGTCACCTGGACCCGTCGCCTCCTGCTGGACGAAGGCATCGGCTGGGGCTACTCCTGCCTCACCATGATAGACCGTGAAACCGTGGGCATCCTCTACGAAAGCTCCCAGGCCCACATCACCTTCCAGGCCGTAAAACTAACCGACATCAAATAATTATATCTCCAGGAGGAAGGGGTAGGCTGGAGTGGAAGTAGGCAGAAAAGGGTCCGCGCGTTGGGTTGTGCAGGGAGAGGTGCCGCGCAGCGGCATGACGGGGACTGTTTGACGACGTTAGACGCGCCGAAGGCGTGGCTAAAAGGAGGAGTTCCCCGGTCAAGCGACCGGGTGAGCCCCTTTTCTGCCGGTGGAACGGAAGCCTACCCCTTCCTCCTGGAGACATATTCATCGGCCCTCAGTGAGGTAAACGTCCAAAAAATGATGACGTCTACCACGAAAAGGTACCCAAAATGCGGTAGACGGTCCAGAGAGTGGGACGTCTACCGCAGATAACCATGCCGAACCAGGTCTTCACGGGAGTGGACCTGGTTGGTGTAGCCGTCTGCGATGACAAATAGATTATCGGCTACGGAGGAGATGGCTTCGTAGTTGTGGTCGGTAACAATGATTCCGTGGTCCTTGCGGCGCTCGCGGATGAGTTCTTGAACGGCCTCAATGCTCACGGGATCAATCTGCGAAAAAGGTTCGTCCAGGATGTAGAAAGGGGCTTCGCTTAGCAAGACCAGATACAGTTCCACCAGTCTGGCTTCTCCGCCGGAGAGTTCCCAAATATGGGAATCGCAGAAACGGGAGTATTTGGGGAAGCGGTTGACAAAGGACCAGTAATTCACGCCATAGAGCTCGAAGGCCCGGTGCAAAGAGATGCTCTCCGGGAGCAAACGGCCCTGGGGAAGGTATTTGATAGAATGGCCGATAACCTGCCGGTCCACGGGTTTTTCATCTATGCTTACCATTACGTTCTCCACCCGAAGGCCACCCATCAGGGCACGGAACATACAGGACTTGCCGGCTCCGTTTCGGCCCAGCAGCCCCGTAACCAGGCCGGTTTCCGAAGTGATGTAACCGCCGCTCAGGACCGTCTTGTCTCCAAAACGGACCACCACGCTGTCCACTATGAGCCGGTGTTTATCCATGCAGCAGAAGGACCGTAGTTAACAGAATAGCAAGGGCCAGGAAATCCACCACTAGAACGCTTATCTGCATCTTTCGGCGGGAAAGGCCCAGGTTGATATAAAAGAAACAACTGTCCTTATCCCGGAACTGGTGTAACAAGAAGAGCGTAATAGCATACAACGGCATCTTCAGGATAAAGGCATTTACGAAAAACGAATACGAAATCCCATTCCATAGCAGAAACGTGCAAAAAAGATTATACACGCCTCCCACCAGGAACTGGGGTTTTCCGTAACTCCAAATGAGGAAGATGCGGTCTTTGAGCGTCATTTATCCCTCTTTGGGCCAGAGGACGCGGCGGACATTGCAGCCCACGAAGTTGCCCACCACAATGATGGGATAGAACCAAAGGATGGCGGGATTCCACTTCCAGGCGCCTACGAGGTAGACGACGTCTGCGATGGAGTGGTAGAAGCCGCAGAGGATAAAGAGCGGCACACCAAAGATAATGGGAATCAGGGACTTGCTGGTGCGGTAGAGCCACACGGACAGGTCAATGATGATGCCGCAGCCCACGGCGCGGAGGAAACTGCGCCAGGGACCTTGGGCAAAACGACCGGCTACAACGGCTTGAGCCCGTTCCATAGGTTCTCCACCCAGGGCAACAACCAGAAGGCCAATGAGGGTGCAGGCCACCACATTGTAGAACCAGATGCGGGTTAAGGCGCCCATATCGGTGAGAACGCCGGCCTTTCCGGTATACAGGTTGGAGCCGGAAATGACTACGCCAATAAGGCCGAAGCCAAAAATAACCGCCCCGGGGATACCGCCAAGGGCCAGGAATCCATAGGCACCCAGGCCAATCATAAGGCCTGCCATCAGAGAGAGCCGATTGTCTTTATTCATAGGTCATTAGTTTATTTGCGTTGAGAAGGGAATCCAGCCGGTGGGAACGGAGACCATATAAAGAATCCAGGGCCGGAAGATACTGCTTCTGAATGGGTTCTCCGGACGGGGAATCCATCTTGAGCGGATTAATGGGCGAACCGTTTTTCCATACGCGGAAATCCAGGTGCGGGCCGGTGGCCGTGCCCGTCATACCCACATAACCAATCACCTGTCCCTGGTGCACGCGGTCCCCTACCTTGAGGCCGGCGGCGTACTTGGAAAGGTGCATATAACCGGTGGTATACACGGAATTGTGACGGATCTTGACGGTGTTGCCGCCACCGCCGCCCCAGCCCTTGCTGATGACGGTACCGTCACCAATGCTCATCACGGGCGTGCCGGTGGGAGCGGCATAGTCTACGCCCGTATGGGGCCTTACAACGCCGTGCACGGGGTGCAGGCGGTGATAGGAGAAGCCGGAAGAGATGCGGGTAAACTTGAGCGGGGCCTTGAGGAAAGCCTTGCGCATACTTTCTCCTTTCTCGTTCCAGTACTTATTGCCGCCGTCATTCTGGTCAAAGAACAGCGCCGGGAAATCTTTATCGGCCCGGCTGAAGACGGCGTATTCTACGTCGTTGATGCGGAAGACCTCCCCCTCGCAGACATCCTGGTGGTACAGCACGCGGAAGCGGTCCCCTTCCTGCAGGCCGAAGAAGTCCACCGTCCAGGCGTAAATATCGGCCAGCTCCACTATGAGCAGCGGCGAGGCACCGGCGTCCAGCATATCGTTCCAGAGGGAAGAGTGGATGGTGACATCGGCCACCTTTTCCTGCCTTTCTACGGGTTTGTCATACGTCCAGGCCGAAAGACTGTCTGCGCACTGGAAAATGATGCTGCGCACCCGGCCTTCTTCATACACCAGATACTGCAGCTGGGTAGAATCCTGATAGTATGCCTGCCAGGCCGCTCCGGCCCTGAACTTCCGGACATCGAAAATACCGTCGGAGGCCTTGATGAGCTTGTACGTATCGTCCCCGGACATACCCAGGGAAGACATAAGCCCGGAGAAGGTGGCGCCATTGGCCACAACGCCTTCCACCACCCGGAAAGAGTCCGTGCAGAAGCCCAGGGGGTACACCGTGTCCTGCTTAACTTCGGCCTCTTCCTGAACAGGCGCAGCAGAACGCTGCCTCCAGTTACAGGAAAGCGTGAATATAAACAAGATGGCAACAGCGACAAGGCTTCTTCTCATAAGGCACTACGGTTTTTGCAAAGATAGCAAAGAATTGCTTTAATGCGAAAGATTTCTTATCTTGCAAAGAATTAATAACACTATGGACCCCGTTAAAGTCATCGAGATCAAGAAAAGCATCTTCGAGGATAATGAGGTTGATGCTAACAATTTAAGGAAAGAGCTCAAAACCAAGGGCGTTTTCCTGCTCAATCTTATGTCTTCGCCGGGCAGTGGCAAAACCACCACGCTCATTCAGACCATCAACCTGCTTAAGGAAAAACTTCGCATCGCCGTAATGGAGGCCGATATAGACTCCAACGTGGATGCCGTCAAAATCAAGGAAGCCACCGGCATCCCTTCCATCCAGCTGCATACCGGCGGTATGTGCCACCTGGACGCAGAGATGACGCGCCAGGGCCTGGACAACGTGGACCTGGAAGGGCTGGACCTGGTAATCCTGGAAAATGTAGGCAACCTGGTATGTCCGGCCGAATTTGACACCGGCAGCTGCAAGAACGCTATGATCCTGAGCGTACCGGAAGGCCACGACAAACCCCTCAAGTACCCGCTTATGTTCTCCATCTGTGACGTTGTAGTCATTAACAAGATGGATGTCCTCCCCTACTTTGACTTTGACTTGGAAAAATGCAAGGAGTATGTGCATATGCGCAATCCCAACGCCAAGGTGATTCCCATCTGCGCCAAAACCGGAGAAGGCGTAGAGAGCTTTGCCGGCTGGCTCCTGCAGGAAGTAAAAAACTGGAAAAACTGATAGCCTATGCCTGAGATGTCAAACAAGTTTGTCCCCAAACACAAGGGAGACAAGAATCCCAATCCAAAGCTGCTTAAATTCGTCCGCCACGTAACGGACCGCGTACCCGGCAAAATCAAGATGGACACCGATGCCCCGGAATACTGGGGCCTCGCCTGCATCTTTGAAGACGAGATGGATGCGGTAACCCGCGAAGCCTCGCTGGACCTGCTGCTGGATATGCTCCCGGGCAATTTCTTCAAGGTGCGTGAACATCATACGTACCAGGAGCTCCACGAGTGGAACGCCCAGAAGCACTACACCCCGGACGACAAGAGCTTTGACGACCTCCTGGACAAGTTGTCTTACTTTGGTATGCTGGAGTACGACTACGGAGACAGGTACACCAAGGACGGCCCCATCCCCGGCACATCCTTCGAGCGCGAAGCCCGCATCTACTGGGTCCCTATGTTCGTTCCCGGCAGCGCGGAATACACAAATATGAACACGGAGCTTATGGACAAGCATCCGGAGCTTGCGATGTTCTTTGAGCGTATGACCTTCCTGCCGCTGGAGAAGATCACCCCTATGGTACCTATGGGCGGCAGCGGTATTGGTATGCACGTAATTCCCGTAGAGAAGGCTATCTCGATGGAGAACGAATCCATTGATATAGAGCACATTTCCTACTGGCTCAAGCGTTACGAGGGCCATCTGGGCGTGGGCATCTGCAGCTGCCGTTACGGCCGCAAGAAGCTGGACGAAGGCTGCGCCGACGACTACAGAGACTGGTGTATAGGCGTAGGCGATATGGCAGATTATCTGGCCGAGACGGGCCGAGGCCACTACATCACCTACGAAGAAGCTATGGCCATCCTCAAGAAGGCCGAAGACCACGGCTTCGTCCACCAGGTGACCAACATCGACGGCGAGGGCAAGATCTTTGCCATCTGCAACTGCAACGTCAAAATCTGCAACGCCCTCCGTACCAGCCAGCTCTTCAATACGCCCAATATGAGCCGCAGCGCATATGTGGCAGAGGTAGACCCCAAGAACTGCGTGGCCTGCGGCCGCTGCGTGGAGTACTGCCCCGCCGGCGCCGTCAAGCTGGGCCAGAAGCTCTGCACCAAGAGCGGTCCCCAGACGTATCCCAAGCAGGAGCTGCCCGATGCTTCGGCCTGGGGTCCCCACAAATGGAACGAAGACTACAGAGACCGCAACCGCATCAACTGCTACCCCACCGGAACGTCTCCCTGCAAGACCGCCTGCCCGGCCCACATTGCCGTACAGGGCTATCTGAAGAAAGCGGCCGAGGGCAAATACACCGAGGCCCTGGAGCTCATCAAGCGGGAGAATCCCCTACCCGCCGTGTGCGGACGTGTGTGCAACCGCCGCTGCGAGGACGCCTGTACCCGCGGCACCATTGACCGCGCGGTAGCCATTGACGCCGTCAAGAAGTTCATTGCAGAACAGGACCTCAAAGCCGAGACCCGCTTTATCCCGGAGGTCAACATCTGCTCCAACGTAGAGGAACGCTGGCCCCAGAAGATTGCCGTCATCGGCGGCGGCCCTGCCGGCCTGTCCTGCGCCTACTACCTGGCCACTATGGGTTACAAGCCCACGGTCTTTGAGCGCAACCCGGAACCCGGCGGTATGCTCCGCTACGGCATCCCTTCCTACAAGCTGGACAAGGAGGTCTTAAAGGCCGAAATTGACATAATGAAGGAGATTGGCGTAGAGATTAAGTGCGGAGTGGAAGTGGGCAAGGACATCACCATTGAGAACCTCCGGAAAGAGGGCTACAAGGGCTTCTACGTGGCCATAGGCTGCCAGGGCGGCAGACTGCCCGGCATCCCCGGAGAAACACTGGAAGGCACCACCACCGCCATCGACTTCCTGCACGAAGCCAACTGCGGAGACAAGAAGATCAAGGGGAAAGTGGTAGTAGTGGGCGGCGGCAACGTAGCCATAGACGCAGCCCGCGTGGCCAAGCGCAGCGGCGCCTCCGAGGTAACTATGCTGTCCCTGGAAACGGAAGACATTATGCCCGCCAGCCTGGAAGAAAGGGCCGAAGCCCGCGAAGACGGCGTGGTCATCAACCCCGGCTGGGGTCCCAAGGAAGTGCTGGGAGAAGGAAAAGTCACCGGCATCGTCTTCAAGAAGTGCACCTCCGTCTTCAACGCAGAGCACAAGTTTGCCCCCGAGTACGATGAGAATGAACTCATTACATTGGAGGCCGACAGGATTATCTTCGCCATTGGCCAGACGGTGCTCCTGAAGGACCTCCTCAAAGACACCAAGGTAGAGTTCTTCCGCGGCGTATACCCGGTGGCCGACAAACTCACCTACCAGACGGCAGAACCCGACATCTTTGTGGGAGGAGACGTCTACACCGGTCCCAAGTTTGCCATTGACGCCATTGCCGCCGGCAAGGAAGCCGCCGAAAGCCTGCACCGCTTTGTACAGGGCGGTCATATGACCATTGGCCGAAACCGCCGCGACTTCATAGAGCTCAACAAGGAGGATATTCTTGTAGAGCAGTACGACAACAGCTCCCGCCAGGATCCGGGCGTGTACGACGACAAGAAGCCTTTCCAGGAGTACGCCAGGACCCTCACCGAAGAACAGGTGCGCAAGGAGACCGCCCGCTGCCTCAGCTGCGGCGCCTCCGTGGTGGACGAGAACCGCTGCATAGGCTGCGGCATCTGCACCACCAAGTGCGGCTTTGACGCCATCCACCTGCACCGCGTGCACCCGGAAGCCTCCGTGATGAGAACCTCTGAAGACAAGTTCTCCGGAATCCTGCCGTATATGGTCAAGAGAACCGGAAAGATTTTGTTTAAGAAGAAATAATGCACGAGCTGGGAATTGTGTTTTACATTATCCGGGACGTCAAGAAAGCGGCCTTGGAGAATGCTGTAGAGCACGTTTCCGGAGTGGTGATGAACATTGGAGAAGTGTCTACCATTGTTCCGGAGTATTTGACCGATTGCTGGCGCTGGGCGGCCGACAAGGAAGACCTGCTCAAAGGCTGCGAGTTAAAGATCAACATCATTCCTGCAGTCACCCACTGCGACGGCTGCGGAAAGGAATTCGGAACGGTGGAACACGGAAAGATATGTCCGCACTGCGGCAGTGAAAACACCTGGTTGCTAAGAGGCAACGAGGTAGAGATAAAAGAAATAGAAGTACCTAACAGTTAAAAGAATATGGCTTGTTTTGTTGCACCGCTGGTTCAGGCCATCGCCACCAGCGCCCTCAGGAAATGGGGCAAGAAAGACGGATTTGTGGGACGTAACCTGGCTTCTCTGGAGCTTATGCTCTGGGGCGGCAGCGTGATGCTCATCGTAGACCACATCATCAACGGCGAACTCACCTGGCGCTTCCCGTTCTTTACCGCCCTGGGCACATCGGGCGGAGGCGCCGTGGTCCTGCGCGAAATCCTTACCGTGGGCGTCCCTATGTGCGTGATCATCACCCTGGTATGGGCTGTGTGGGCGTACTACAAGGAACACCGTGCCGTTTACAGTCAATTTTAGTCTATTACTAACCATAATAATTAATTAACCAAACCTAAAAATTATGTTCTTCCAAGTTTACGGAGCCAATGCCCTGTCACAGTGGGGCATGCTCATTGTAGTTCTTCTGGGCCTCATTCTTCTGAATGAATTTGCCCGCCGCACCAAACTGGGCGGTATCATTACCTTCTTTGTGATTCCCGTAGCCCTTACGGCATACTTCCTGGCCATCTGGCTGGGCGTAAGAAGCGGTCAGCAGTGGGCCCTGGAAAACCAGACCCACGTGTATATGCAGGGCTGGTTCCACTATGCCAAGCTATACGCAGCAACGGCCGGCTGTATTGGCTTTATGATGATCAAGTACAAATGGGGCATAGGCGCCAAGCACTGGTTCAAACCCTTCCCGTTTGTGATTGTGGCCATCAACATCCTCATTGCCTGCGCATCCGACTTTGAAAGCGCTGCAATGGGTTGGAACAAATGGTGGCTCACCTCCGAAGGCGTATGGCAGTACGGTGGCTGGCACAACGTGTTCAACGGCGTGGCCGGTATCATCAACATCTTCTGTATGACCGCCTGGTGGAGCGTATGGCCTTCCAAGGACAAGAAGGATATGATCTGGGCCGATATGACCTGGGTCTACATTGTCATCTACGACATCTGGAACTTCGCCTACACCTACAACTGCCTGCCCACGCACAGCTGGTACTGCGGCGTAGCCCTTCTGCTGGCCCCCACCGTGGCCGCCCTCCTGTGGAACCGCGGCGGCTGGATCCAGAACCGCGCCAACACCCTGGCCATCTGGTGTATGTTTGCCCAGGTATTCCCCCTGTTCCAGGAAACCTTCAAGAACGGCCAGCAGTGGTTCTCCTGGGCCACCCTGCCCGTGCTCTATCCCAACGGTACCGCTACCATTGAGCAGCTTTACGCCGCTGCCGGCGGAGAAGCCGCTGTAGTGGGCACCACCGTAGATCCTTCCGTGGTGGCCGCCAATCCTTCTATGATGCTGTTTATCAGCGCCCTGGCCCTGGTTACCAACATCGCCGCCCTTTGCTGGATTGTGAGCATTTCCCGCAAACGTCACATCAATCCTTACAAGGAAGATGTCTTTGTGGAGCAGAAATACTACAAGGACGCTATGGCCCGCGCTGTAGTGGACTAAGATTCCCAACGAGGAGGCCCTTCGGGGCCTCCTTTTTTGTTTGCGGGGAAATGACTACCTTTGCGGTATGAAATCAAACGAATTTGACGTAATAATCATTGGCGGAGGCATTACCGGTGCCGGCACGCAGAGAGACTGCGCTATGCGCGGTCTGCGTACCCTGCTGGTAGACCGTTCCGACATAGCAACCGGCGCCACCGGCCGAAACCACGGCCTGCTGCATTCCGGCGCCCGTTATGCCGTGAGCGACCCCGAATCGGCCGAAGAATGCATCCGCGAGAATATGATACTCAGAAGGGTAGCCGCCCACTGCATAGATGAGTCCGACGGCCTCTTTGTCACCCTCCCGGAAGACGACCTGGATTACCAGAAAACCTTTGTCCAGGCCTGCCGCAACGCCGGAATCAGGGCCGATATCATAGACCCCGACCTGGCCCGCCGCCTGGAGCCGTCCGTGAACCCGGACATCATTGGAGCCGTCCGCGTACCGGACTGCAGCGTGGACCCCTTCCGCCTTTGCGCCGCCAATATGCTGGACGCCAAACTGCACGGAGGCCAGGTACGCCTGCAAACGGAGGTTACCGGCATCATCCGCGAAGGCAATACCGTCAAAGGAATCCGCACCCACAACCGCAATACCGGTGAAGACCAGGAGTTCTACGCTCCCATAGTGGTCAATGCCGGCGGCGTCTGGGGCCAGGAGCTGGCCCAGATGGCCGGGGTTAAGGTAGGTATGTTCCCTGCCAAGGGATCGCTGCTCATCTTTGCCCACCGCGTTAACAATATGGTCATCAACCGTTGCCGCAAGCCCTCCAACGCAGATATTCTGGTTCCTGGAGACACCGTCTGCATTGTGGGCACCACTTCTTCCCGCATTCCGCTGGAAGAGTGCCGCAACGTGGCCGTAACTCCTGACGAGGTAACCCTCCTCATCACAGAAGGTATGAAGCTCGCCCCCAGGCTGGCCTCTACCCGCATCCTCCGCGCCTATGCCGGCGTCCGTCCCCTCGTGAGCGCAGATGACGACCCGTCGGGCCGAAATATCTCCCGCGGCATCGTCTGCCTGGACCACGAGACCAGAGACGGAGTCAAGGGCCTTATCACCATCACCGGCGGTAAGCTCACCAGCTATCGCCTGATGGCCGAGATGGCCACCGACCTGGTATGCAAGAAACTGGGCGTGGACAAGGCCTGCGAAACCGCCGTACAGCCCCTTCCGGGCTCGGAAGAAGGCTCGTATGAGGAAGTGGCCAAGAAGATTTGGGAAAACCCCACCACGGCCCAGAAAGTGGCCGCAGCGCGTATGGGCAGCCGCGTATCCCGCATCCGCAGCACGGACCGCCGCGACGAAGCCCTCATCTGCGAGTGCGAGCAGGTAACTATGGGAGAAATCAATGCGGCCATCGACCGCCTGGAAGCCTCCACCCTTACGGACCTTCGCCGCCGCACCCGCGTGGGTATGGGCACCTGCCAGGGTGAGTTCTGCGCCTGCCGCGCCGCCGGTCTGCTGGCCAAAGCCCACGGCTGCATAGAAAAGGAAAGGGCCGATATAGATTACTTCCTCCAGGAGCGCTGGAAGGGCAATTTCCCCATTGGCTGGGGAGACACCCTCCGCGAGGCCGAATATACACAATGGGTTTATAAACACGTGCTGGGCATATGAGATACGATACTGTAATAGTGGGTGGAGGACTGGCCGGTCTCACCGCAGGCATCAGCCTGCAGAAGGCCGGAAAGAAGACCGCCATCGTTAGTACCGGACAGAATGCCCTGTACTTCTTCTCCGGCTGTTTCGAGTCCATCCAGGAGCCCACGCCGGAGATCCAGAGCCTCTTCTCCGAGGCCGGCATCCGGGTGCATTACACCCCGGGCGTACGCCTGATGCCTATGGGCACCTTTAAGGAATCGGCCCTGGCCCTGGACGATGTGAGCCTCTTCCCTACCCCTCAGTTTGGCAAGAAGGTGCTCATCATCAACTTTATGGCCTACCACGATTTCTTCTCCTCCTTCCTGGCCCAGGGGCTGGAGAAACAGGGTATGGAATGCCGCATCCGCTTCCTCAATCTGGGAGACCTGGCCCAGCCCGAACTGGGCCCCAACCAGATGCGCGCCGTGCAGATTGCCCGCAAACTGGACGAGGTTTGGGAGAAAGTGGTGCAGGAAGTCCGCGTGCTCCTCAAAGACGAGGATACCGTGGTGCTGCCCCAGGTCTTCGGCCTTAACGATGCTTCCATTCCGGAGCGCATCCGCCAGGGCATCCCGGCCCGCGTGGTCTTTGCCGGCACCCTGCCTCCTTCCGTTCCCGGCATCCGCACCCAGATGCTGCTCAAAAAACGCTACGAGGTGCTGGGCGGCACGTACCTGCTGGGAGACCGCGTAACCGGCGCCCACGTGTACGAAGACGTGGTCCAGAATGTGGTAACCAAGCAGCTGGACCGTCATTATCTGGAGGCCGACCACTTTATCCTGGCCAGCGGCAGCTACTTCTCCAAAGGCCTCAACAGCAACCCTTTCAAGATTTACGAGCCCCTGTTCGAACTGGATATGGACTACGATACGGACCGTAACACCTGGTACGATCCCACCTTCGCTAACCACCAACCTTACCTTGGATTCGGCGTCAAGACCGATGCACAGCTCCGCCCCAGCCGCGGCGGCGTTCCCGTCAAGAACCTCTATGTAATAGGTTCCATTCTGGGAGAAACCCATCCCGAACTGGGAAGCGGTGCCGGCCTGGCCATCCGAAGCGCCCTCAAAGTAACACAACTAATAACCGGCCAACCCTAATGCAGTATCAGGAGTATACACAAAGCGAAAATAATTTCGAAGAGTGTACCAAGTGCACCATCTGCACGGCCTATTGTCCGGTTATGCAGGTAAATCCGCTGTACCCCGGTCCCAAACAGGCCGGTCCGGACGGCGAGCGCTGGCGCCTGAAAGACCCCAACTTCTTTGACGAAGCCCTCAAATACTGCCTCAACTGCAAGCGCTGCGAGGTAGTATGCCCGTCAGAGGTAAGAGTGGCCGATATCATCCAGGGGGCCCGTATCAAGTACGAGAAGAATCCTCCCAAGGTGAGAGACTATCTGCTGGCCAATACGGATACTATGGGCAAGCTGGCCCGTCCGTTTGCGCCGCTGGTGAACTTTGCCACCCGGCAGCAGATCACCAAGGTTACTATGGACTTTACGCTGAGCATAGACAAGCACCGCACCTTCCCCACGTACAGCGCCCACGGCTTCGAGGGCTGGCTCAAGCGCCATAAGAAAGAACAGGCGGCCTTCCCGGAGCAAGTGGCCTATTACCACGGCTGCTACGTGAACTACAACTATCCCAAGCTGGGAAAGGACCTGGTGAAAGTGCTCAACGCTATGGGCATTGGCGTGCAGCTGCTGGAAGACGAGAAGTGCTGCGGCATTGCCCTCATCAGTAACCAGCTCATCAAAACGGCCACCAAGAACGCCCAATTCAATGTGGAGCAAATCTCCAAGGCCGTGGAGAAAGGCCTCAAGGTAGTTACCACCTCCTCCACCTGCACCCTTACTATGCAGGAGGAATATCCCAACCTTTTGGGCGTAGACAATTCCGCCGTACGGGATTCCCTCCTTATGGCCACCCGCTTCATTTATGAGAAGCTGGAGCAGGGTGCCACCCTTCCTTTTAGGCCCGATTTCCACAAACGCGTGGCTTACCATACGCCCTGCCATATGCAGAGGCTGGGCTGGGGCGTCTTCTCCCAGCGGCTGCTGGAGATGATTCCCGGCATTGAGTTCACCCCGCTGGAGCAGACCTGCTGCGGTATGGCCGGAACCTACGGCTTCAAGAAAGAGAACTACGCCAACTCCCAGGCCATTGGAGAGCCGCTCTTTGAGCAGATCCGCAGCGTGAACCCCGACGTAGTGGCCTGCGACTGCGAAACGTGCAAATGGCAAATAGAAATGTCTACCGGCTACAAGGTGGAGAATCCCATCTCCATCCTTGCCGAAGCAATAGCAACTGAATAACACTATGCTAAAGTTCTTACAGCAACCGGCTTATCTGCCCGCTGAGACGGGTCCCGAGGCCGATGCCAAGTACAAACGCCTGCGCTGGCAGGTCTTCATTGGCGCCTTCATTGGCTACGCCGGCTTTTACCTGGTGAGAAAGAACCTGTCTATGGCCATTCCGGCTATGGAACCGCTGGGCTTTGACAAGACCGAGCTGGGCTTTGTGCTGGGCCTTAACGCTGCGGCTTATGCCCTTTCCAAGTTCCTGATGGGCAGCGTATCGGACCGTTCCAACGCCCGGGTCTTCCTGCCTCTGGGCCTCATCCTCACGGCCATTTCTATGTGCTTTATGATAGTCCCCATTCAGTTCATAGGGGCCGACCATAAGGCTTTGGCCATTCTGGTTATGGGTGTTCTCAACTCGGCTGTGGGCTGGTTCAACGGTATGGGCTGGCCTCCCTGCGGACGCGTAATGACCCACTGGTTCTCCCCCAACGAACGGGGAACTATGATGAGCATCTGGAACTGCGCCCATAATGTGGGCGGTGCCCTGGTGGGCCCTATGGCCACTTACGGTGCCGTCTGGTTTGGCAGCTGGTTCTATGGTGCCCATACGGATCTGTACTTCCTCATTGGCACCTTTGCCTTCCCGGCTGCCGTGGCCCTGTTCATAGCGCTGCTGGCCTATGTACTGTTACGGGATACGCCGCAGTCCTGCGGTCTTCCTTCCGTGGAATCCTGGCGCAACGACTACCCCAAGAACTACTCCCACAAGCACGAGCAAACCCTTACCACCAAGGAAATCTTCTTCCAGTACGTACTCAATAACAAGTTCCTGTGGTTCATCGCCCTGTCCAATGCCTTTGTCTATATGGTACGCTACGGCTGCCTGGACTGGGCACCTACCATCCTTACGGAGAAGGGCATTGATCTCAAGAGCGCCGGCTGGGCGTACTTTGCCTACGAGTTTGCCGCCATTCCGGGCACCCTGCTCTGCGGCTGGCTGTCAGACAAACTCTTCCACGGAAAACGTGCCCTGCCCACCATTATCTTTATGGCCCTGGTGCTGGTATTCATTATCCTGTACTGGCAGTTCATTGACAACCTCACTATGGTTATCATCTGCCTCATAGGCATTGGATTCTTCATCTACGGCCCTGTGATGCTCATTGGCGTACAGGCTCTGGATCTGGCCCCCAAGAACGCCGCGGGCACGGCCGCCGGCCTTACGGGCTTCTTTGGCTACTTCCTGGGCACCTTCATCCTGGCCAATACGGTCATAGGCTGGGTGGCGCAGACCGCCGGCTGGAGCTGGACCTTCATCCTCCTCATAGCCGCGTGCATCCTGGCCATCCTCTTTATGGGACTCACCTTAAAGGAAGAACGCAAGTAAAACAAAAGTCCTGGTCAAGCGACCAGGACTTTTTGTTAGAAGACCAGCAGGAACAATCCCGCAGCCAGGCAGGCACCAACCATAGGGCCTGCGACCGGCACCCAGCTGTAATTCCAGCCGCTGTCCCGCTTGCCCTTAATGGGCAACACGGCGTGAGCGCAGCGGGGACTGAGGTCACGGGCGGGGTTCATAGCGTAACCCGTGGTACCGCCCAGGGACATACCCAGGGCCATAATGAGGCACGTGACGGGCAGGGAGCCAATGGCACCAGGAGAAGCCATCACGGAGCCCACCTGGAAGGTATTGCCTTCGTGGCCAATGGCCAGAATCACAAACACCAGCAGACAGGTGGCAATAACCTCGGAAAGGAAATTGCGCCAGGGATTCCAGATGGCCGGCATAGTGCAGAAAGTGCCCAGCATAGTGTCGGGCTGGTCGGCCGTGGCTTTATAATGATCCTTGTAGAAGAGCCATACCAGTACGGCACCCACAAAACCGCCCAGCATCTGGGCCACGCAGTAACCCAGTACCAGGTTCCAGGCAAACTTGCCGGCAATGGCCAGACCCAGCGTAACGGCAGGGTTCAGGTGTGCACCGGATACGGGACCGGCAATGAGCACGCCCATCATCACGGCAAAGCCCCAGGCCAGGGCAATGACTACCCATCCGCCGCCCTGGGCCTTGGATTTATTGAGGGAGCAGGCGGCGCATACACCGTCGCCCAGCAAGACCAGCACCAAAGTGCCTAAAAACTCAAATACGTAAGGATTCATAGTTTATTGGTTTACAGTACGGTTAATGGCATCTACCCAACCTTCCTTAACGGCCTTCATATCGGCTCCGGAGGGCTTGAAGCAGCGTTCTACCTGCCACTGGGCCTTGATCTCGTCCAGCGAGCTCCAATAGCCAACGGCCAGGCCTGCCAGGTAACAGGCGCCCATAGCGGTGGTTTCCGTTACAACGGGACGGACCACGGAGGCGCCCAGGATATCGGCCTGGAACTGCATCATCAGGTTGTTGCGGGAGGCTCCGCCGTCTACCTTGAGTTCGGCCAGCGGCACACCGGCATCCTTCTCCATAGCGTTTACAATATCCATAGTCTGGAAAGCGATGCCTTCCAGGGCGGCACGGGCAATGTGAGCCGCCGTGGTGCCGCGGGTGATGCCGCAGATGACACCGTGGGCATACTGGTCCCAGTACGGAGCGCCCATACCGGTAAGGGCCGGCACAAAGTATACGCCGCCGTTATCCGGCACGGTAGAAGCCAGGGCCTCAATCTCACCGGAAGAGCGGATAATGCCCAGACCATCACGCAGCCACTGGACCACGGAACCACCCACGAAGATGGAGCCTTCCAGGGCATAGTTCACGGTATCCCCTATCTTCCAGGCAATGGTGGTAAGGAGGTTGTTCTTGGACAGGATGGGCTTGGTGCCCGTATTCATAAGCAGGAAGCAGCCCGTTCCATAGGTATTCTTGACAGAACCGGGGTCCGTACACATCTGGCCGAAGAGAGCCGCCTGCTGGTCACCGGCAATGCCGGCAATGGGCACCTCGTGGGCAAAGAGGGTGGTCTTGGTATGGCCATAGACCTCGGAGGAAGACTTGACGGCCGGCATCATGGAAGCCGGAATGCCAAAGAGTTCCATCAGTTCCTTGTCCCACTGCAGGGTGTTGATATTGAACAGCATAGTACGGGAGGCGTTGGTCACGTCCGTGACGTGAACCTCACCGCGGGTGAGCTGCCACACCAGCCAGCTGTCTACGGTTCCAAAGCGCAATTGTCCGGCTTCGGCCCTTTCCCTGGCACCGGGCACATTGTCCAGGATCCATTTGATCTTGGTGCCGGAGAAATAGGCGTCAATGATGAGGCCGGTCTTTTGGCGGATCTTGTCCACCAGGCCCTGCTCCTTGAGGGAATCGCAGAAGGCCGAAGTGCGGCGGTCCTGCCAAACGATGGCGTTGTACACGGGGGCGCCCGTCTCTGCATCCCACACCAGGGTGGTTTCACGCTGGTTGGTAATGCCAATGGCCGCCAGATCCTTTCCGTTGATACCCATACGGGTAATGGCTTCGGCAATCACGGCCGCCTCGGACGACCAGATTTCCATAGGGTTGTGCTCTACCCAGCCGGGCTGGGGAAAGTACTGCGTAAACTCTTGCTGGGCCACGGAGCAGATGTTGCCGTCGTGGTCAAAAACAATGGCTCTGGACGAGCTTGTGCCTTGGTCCAGAGCCAGAATGTACTGCTTATTCATAGATACTTCCGTCTTCAATCATGTTATGAACGGTCTTCAGGAAGTTGCCCACCCGGCGGGTGTACTCTTCCGGATACTTGGCATAAGAGTTGGCGTGCACAGCGCCTTCGGCCACCCAGTACTCTTTGTAACCATGGGTCTTGGCGTTGTAATTGAGCCACAGGTTTTCAAAGGGAACAAAGTCATCTGCATCCCCGTGGATAAAGAGCATAGGCTTGTAGCAGTTGGCCAGCATCTTGGAGCAGTCTGCGTGCTTGAAATACCAGCCATACAGGCGGTTGGTCACAATACTGGCGCTGTTCAAGATGTCTTTAGGAATGAGGGGCGAGATATCCTTAAGGTTGTTGGCAAACTGGCCTTGAACGCTGTTGTAGCCGCAGTCCTCGACAAAGCACCTCACGTAATCCGGCAGGGACTCTCCGCTGGTCATCATAACCGTTGCGGCACCCATGGATACGCCGTGCAGCACCATGAAGTCGTTGGGGAACACGCTGTAAGCCACATTGATCCAGTTCAGGATGTCATAGCGGTCCAGCCAACCCATCTGAATGGAGTCGCCCTCTGAGTAACCGTGGTACTGGAGATCCGGCATCAGAACGTTGTAATTGAACTGTTCACGGTACATTCGGGCCAGATAGATGAACACCATATGGTTGTCTCCGTAACCGTGGACGATGATGGCGGTACCTTGCGCTTCCTGGGGTTTGGGAGCCGGCGCAAACACGGCGTGTACCCGCTTGTTGTTGTAACCCACAATGAAGGTATCCTTGAGCACGCCCCGGGTCTTGAGGCTGTCGTACCAGGCGGTACTGCCAGGCATCAGGGAATCGGCCTTGTGACGCGTACGCTCAATATCTTCCACGCCGTGGATCTTGGGTTTAAGGGCGTAATTGGCCATATACTTTCCGGCCAGGCACGAGCTCATCAGCAGGGCCGAAAGGGCAAGAGCCAGAACGGGAGTTAGCTTTTTCATACTAGAATATGTAGTTTAGACCCACATTGATACCCAGGCCGGCGCCGTCATTGTTCTTCCAGCCAAACTTCTGGCCGTCGAAGAAGATCTTACCAAATTCGAAGTTCACGTTGAAGTTCTGGTTCATAATAACGTGAAGGCCAATACCGGCACCCATATGCAGCTTCTGCTTCTGGTCCTGGTAGAAGTCGCTGGCCACGTACTCCACAAAGCTGTTGTCAATCTTTCCGGTGATTCTGTTCACCACAGTATTATCGGCAGCAAAGCCGGCGAAGTCGGCCGTAGCGGGCTTGTAAGGCTTGAAAATCATACCCATATCAAAGAACGGGTTGGTGGCCAGGATGAAGTTCTGGTTAAAGAGCACAAAGCGGGCAAAATTCCAGCGCAGCTCCAGGTTGGTCCAGCCAAAGCTCTCACCCTGCAGGCGGTTGAACAGCGAACCGCGGATGGTGGTAGAAGAACCCAGGCCTTCCGGGCAAAGCTGCTTGAAGTTGATGACCTGGAGGGTCTGCAGCATATAGGAAGGGGTACGTCCGGCCAGGAGTCCCTGGAAGGCCAGATGGCCGCCAAAGACCAGCTTGTCGGGTACCAGCGTAAAGAACTGCTTGAAGTGAACGGCCAGCTTGAGGTAATGGGTGCGGTCGGCCTGGGCACGTCCGTTCAGGATGTCCGGAGAGCCGTACAGGCAGACTTCCAGGTTGGTACCTCTGCTGGGGTTGTTCTCGTGATTACGGGTATCGAACACCACGCCAACCTTGGCTTCCAGGTGCTGACCGCCATTTTTCTCGGCATCGGGAATGAGGCCGTGCTTTACATAGAGGTCATAGAGAGAAAGGTCCGTAGCGGGATGTCCGGCTTTCTTGTCGTAGCCGGCCAGGCCCTTGTTCTCTGCGTGGCCCGTCTTGATACCCAGGTAAGTAAGACCGGCCGCCCAGCCCCAGTGGCTCTCTCCAAAGCGTCCCTGGAACAGAGCCATACCACGAAGGATATTGCGCTTCATCAGGTAAAAGCCCTGGCCATCCTCGCTGAAGGAGTACTTCTTGTTCTTCTCACTGTTGGTAATCTGGTCCAGTGCATTCACATAGAGGGATGAGCCGCCGTTAAAACCATAGAAACTGGTTGTCTTGTTGGCAAAGTAAGACAAGTCAAACGACATACGAACGCCGGGAACGAGATACTTGCCGTCAAAGAAAGCGTGATAAATGGAGTTACCCTTGGAGTACCAGGAAGCCTCTACATTCATTTTCCAGACGTACTCTGGGTACTTGGAACCGTCTCCGTACCAGAAGATATCCGACATAAGGCCATAGTGCCAACCTAAACTAGAGTTATATCCCAGGGTGGGAAGAGGGCCGAAGTTGATACCGGTTTTGGTGATCTCTTTTTTTTGAGCGGCAGCCGTTAAAGAGATGGCCACCAAAAGGATGCCGGTGAGAATTCTTTTCATATGGGTTAGAGTTTAGTTAAAATTGTTTAGTCAGTCGTTCTACAAATATACAAATTATTTGCATATGTCCCGCATTGGGCTTAACTTCGCTGTATGAAAAACATCGTTCGCCGGATGTCGGCCGCCATCCTTATCTTCTGCGGCCTTGTATGCGCCTCCTGCGCCGGCAATGAAAGCCGGGTAGTACTGGGAGACGAGCAGTTTGAAGCCTACCTTCCCCTTCTGGAAGGCCAGAGAGTAGCCATTTTCAGCAACCAGACCGGTCTGGTTGGAGACACTAAAACCCACATCCTGGACACCCTTATTGCCAAGGGCGTCAACGTCAGCGCCATCTTCTCCCCGGAGCACGGATTCAGAGATCTGGCCGATGACGGCTCCCACGTGGCAGACGGCATAGAGCCCCTCACGGGTGTTCCCATCCTCTCCCTCTACGGCGGCGCCGGCGGAAACCACCCCACCCAGGAAGCTATGGATATGTTCGATGTCCTCATTGTGGACATCCAGGACGTAGGCCTTCGTTTCTATACCTATTACATCACAATGTGCCACCTCATTGACGCCTGCGGAGAAGCCGGCAAGCACGTGGTACTCTTGGACCGTCCCAACCCCAACGGAATGTACATTGACGGTCCCATCCTGGATATGAGCCTCAAGAGCGGCGTGGGTCACCTTCCCATCCCCACCGTACACGGCCTTACCCTGGGAGAACTGGCCAAGATGGCCCAGGGAGAAAAATGGCTCAGCGAAGCCGGCAATACCTGCCAGCTCACCATCGTCCCCTGCAAGAACTACACGCACCAGACCCTGTACGAGCTTCCCGTTCGGCCCAGTCCCAACCTGCCCAATATGCAGGCCATCTATCTCTATCCTTCCCTCTGCGGCTTTGAGGGTACTGTAGTGAGCCTGGGACGCGGAACCGACAAGCCCTTCCAGCAGTACGGTCACCCGGCCTTTGGAGAAAAGTACGACTACACCTTCACGCCCCAGAGCGTCAAGGGTTCCAGCAATCCTCCCCTCCTGGGCCAGGAATGCTACGGCGTAGACCTCTCCACTATGGACCAGGCAGAAATCCGCGCCAATATGATGGATCTGTCGTACGTGATTGACGCTTACGGCATTATGAAGGATCAGGGTATGGAGCAGGGCTTCTTCCGCCGCTTCTTCGACCTCCTTATGGGCCAGCGTTACATCCGTGAGATGATTCAGGAAGGTGCCACCGAGCCCGAGATCCGGGCTATGTGGAAGGAAGACGTTGCCAACTTCAAAAAGCAGCGCAAGCCTTACCTCCTCTACGCTGAGTAATCAGTTGGAATGAATATTCAACCGTTCCCAGAGCCCTCTGGGGATGAGCCTCCAAAAGGCAACCAGAATACGATAGCGCCAGTCAAAGAGAATGACCCGGCGCTTTCTTTTTAGTCCCTTGAGAATATGGCCGGCAGCCTCCTCAACGGTCATCATCAAGGGATAATGATGCTTGGGATCCAGGATATCGGTAGCCACAAAGCCGGGCCGAATATCGGAGAACTGCGCAGGAATCTTCTCCATCCGGCAAAGCTGGCAAAGGGCCGAAACATAAGTGCTCTGCATCTTCTTGCTGGCCGAATAAGCCGCCGACACGCCAATGCCCATAGTTCCCGCCACAGAAGTAACTACGGCAATGTGAACCTTGTTCTTGGGAGTGTATTTGGAGTTGGCTTTGACGAAATTGAGAATATGCGGAAGCATCCGGGCCAGGCCGGTGCAGTTGGTCTCCATAACGTCCACGTCAATGGTCTCGTCCAACTGCCGGTTCTGCCTTCCCACGCCCGAAACGTGCAGGAACAAATCCGGCGCGCCCGTCTTCTCCAAAAGCCGGTCCAGGGCCTCCAAAGCGGACGGTTGGGTAATGTCCATCACCTCATAGGCAACGCTTTCTTCCCCGCACTCTTGCTGGAGCTGGGCCAGTCTTTCTTCTCTTCGGCCTGCTGCACCTACGCGCCAGCCTTGGGCGGCCAGCCGCTTGGCTACCTCCCGTCCTATCCCGGACGTTGCTCCAATGATAATGGCAGTTTTCATAATTCAGTCAGTTAGTCTAATCCCCTGTCGGGTATTTCTTTCTTCCAGCCTGGCCTCCAGGCGGCGAAGGAGTTCCTCGTGCTTCAGGAGGCCCCAGGGGGCGTCTGTAAAGGCCGGAGGAACGCTGCTGGCAATGCGCCCAATAGCAATTCCGGGCCCAAGCCGCTCCAGAATGTCCACCAGCAGATCTACATATTCATCCGGACCCATTCTGAGGAAATCTCCGGGCTTTTGGGCAAACTCCTTTTCCATCTGCGTACCCTTGATAATCTGGAGCTGGTGGAACTTGAGGCTGGTAAGCGGTAAGGAGCTTAAGATTTCGGCCTCTTTAAGGAGCATCTCACGGGTTTCTCCGGGAAGGCCCAGGATGATATGGCCACCCACGGGGATGCCCCTTTCTGCGGTCTCCCGGACGGCCTTTTCCGTGCAGGAGAAAGTATGTCCCCGGTGCACACGCTGCAGCGTTCGGTCATAGACGGATTCTATGCCGTACTCTACTTCGATGATGGTTCCCTCCTTTTGAAGGGAGGCCAGATAGTCCAGCTTTTCGGCGTCCACGCAGTCCGGCCGGGTGCCAATGACCAGGCCTTTCACCAAAGGGTGAGACAGCGCTGCTTCATACCTTTCCTTGAGCACAGGCAGAGGCGCATAGGTGTTGGAAAAGGCCTGGAAGTAGGCCAGGTAACCTTCGGCCCTTCTTCCTCTCCGCGAGTGGAAGGCAATGCCTGCATCCAGCTGCTCCAAAATGCTTTTGCCCCTGGTGTAACCGGGATGAAACGCCGCGTTGTCGCAGAAGGTGCATCCTCCCGTACCCAGCGTTCCATCCCGGTTGGGGCACGTGAATGCGCCATCCAGCGTCAGCCGCTGAAGGCGCATACCGTATCGTTCACCATAGCTGAAGGACGTAAAACGCATTCCACCGTATTCTGTTTTTCGCATCTAATATACGGATTTTCACGCTATAAGAATTAATAAAAATGTGTAAATTTGAACACAGAAATAAAAGATAACGCAATATGACACTCGAACAGCAAATTCAGGAAGACATCAAGGCCGCCATGAAGGCCAAGGACACCGTTGCTATGAACGCCACCCGCGCCGTCAAAGGAGAGATTCTCCTCTTCAAGACCTCCGAGGGAGGCGCCAAGGAAGTCACGGACGCAGACGTCCAGAAGATGATCCAGAAGCTCGTGAAGCAGCGCAAGGAAGCCGCAGAACAGTTTGTAGCCGCCGGCCGTCAGGAGCTGGCCGACAATGAGCTGGCCGAAGCTTCCGTAATGGAGAAATACCTCCCCAAACAGCTTTCGGAGGCCGAGGTAGAAGCCAAGGTCAAGGAGATCATTGCCCAGGTAGGTGCCACCTCCATCAAAGATATGGGCAAGGTTATGGGCGCCGCCAACAAGGCCCTCGCCGGTCAGTCCGACGGCCGAACCATCTCCACTGCGGTTAAGAAACTCCTCTCCTGACAGATATGGATTCCATTATTTCTTTTGCTAAGGATAACTTTGACTTCATTACGCTGATAGTTGGTTTTATCGGGGTAATGCTGGCCGTCATCAGCCTTCTGATAGAAGTCAGAAAGAAGAAAGAGCAGAAAAAGAATGATTGAGCAGCTGCTCATAGAAGGCCGAATATGCCGTCTGTTTGGGTCGGGCAGGCCGGGCTGCATCCTTATTCAGCCTTCGGCCCGGCACGAGAATGCCACGCTGGAGGCCGAGGCCCAAAAGATTGCGGAGCTTTCACCGGCGCCGTTCGTTCTGGCCACCATTGAGCTGGAAGACTGGATGCTGGACCTGATGCCCTGGCCCGACGCCAACATTTCCAGAGAGCCGGAAGCCGGAAAACACGGGCAGGACACCCTGCAGTACGTTCTTCTGTCCCTGGTTCCGGAGCTTCAGAGTCGCTTCGGCCCTCTTCCCATTATCTTTGGCGGCTATTCTCTAGGCGGCTTGTTTGCCCTTTGGGCTTCGGCCCAGACGGACAGTTTCAAAGCTGTGGCGGCCGCCTCCCCTTCTGTCTGGATCAAGGACTGGATTCCCTTTGCTAAGAAGCATACGCCTATGGCAGACGCTGTTTACCTGAGTCTGGGAGACCGGGAAGAACACGTTAAGAACCAAGCCATAGCCCGCGTTGGAGACAACCTCCGGACGCAATATACCCTGCTCCAGGAGCAACTGGGGCCCAACCATTGCACCCTCGTCTGGGAAGACGGCGGCCACTTCAACGACAACGAAGGCCGCCTGGCCCGCGCCTTTGCCTGGTGTATAGAGAAGTTAATTATTTAGTTATGAAGAAAGTATTACTTTGGATTGTCGGCATCCTGGCCGCGCTTTGTATTGCCGTTGCCTGCATCTGGCACGGCGAGATTGCCTCTATCGGCTCCATTAAGTCCGTTGATGGCAACGAGTACTTGTACTGGATGGAATATAAGGCCTCATACGACCTTGATGACGTGATTAACAGCGACGTGGACGAGAATGCCAAACTGCTGGATTACGTGATCAAACGTATCGGCAAGGGGCTTCCTCTGAAGATCAAGAGCTCGCAGGTGGCCGATGAGAATGGCAAGACTACCACGTTCAACTGCACCTCTTTCCAGGCTGTCAAGGCCCAAGGTGAAGGCTACTGGTTTGGCCGAAATTACGATTACTTCAAGAACCCTACGATGGTAACCGTCTCTCATCCGAAGATGGGCTATGCCTCCATCGCGTGTAGCGACATGTCCCACTTTGGCTACACCCTGCAGAAGCTGCCGGGCTCGTTTGCAACCAAGCTCAACTGCCTGGCTTCCATCTACGCCCCTGTGGACGGAATCAACGAGAAGGGCCTCTGCACCTCCATTATGGCGCTCCCCAAACAGGCCTCCCAACAGAACACGGGAAAGCACAGAGTGGGTACAAGCGTTATCATGCGCCTTTGGCTGGATCGCTGCGCCACTGTCCAGGAGGCACTGGACCTGCTGGAGACGGTCGATGTGCGGCACGATGCAATAGTTGGCAGCGGATACCACTATTTCGTAGCGGACGCTAACGGTGACTGCGCCGTGGTAGAGTTTGACCCCAACGACGGATGGAAAACCCTTATCACCCGCAAGTGCGAAGAGAAGAACAATATGCACGTCACCAACCACCTTCTTCACCAGAAGTACTTCTCCACGGAGCCTGACCCGGCCCTTGGCAACCCCCTCAGCAAGAGCTGGTGGCGTTATGAGACGGTGGGAGCCTACCTCGACACCCGTAACGGCAGCCTCTCATTGGACGAGGCCCAGGAGTGCCTTTCACTCGTTCGTTGGCAGGACCTGCACCGGGAGGACGGACTGATTGAGGACACGCAGTACAGCAATGTCTACGACCAAAAATCCATTTCCCTCTATCTCCGCAACTGGAACGATTACAAAACCACCCACCAGTTTAACCTGTAAGCTTTAATGCAACAATGAGTAACATTGACAATATCCTCGCATTCAACCGGGAGTATGTAGCCTCCAAAGGCTATGAGAAGCATATTACGGACAAATACCCTGACAAGAAACTGGCCATCCTCAGCTGTATGGATACCCGTCTGTCCGTTCTTCTTCCGGAAGCCCTCGGCCTGCAGAATGGGGATGCCAAGATCATCAAAAATGCCGGGGCTGTTGTCATCTCCCCTTGGGATTCCGTGATGCGCAGTCTCATTGTTGCCGTGTATGAGCTTGGAGTGAAAGAGGTTATGGTGGTGGCACATACTACCTGCGGAGCCTGTCATATGAGCTTTTCCCATTTCCGGGAAGAAATGCTGGAAAGAGGGATTCCCGAAGGCGAGCTTTCTCGTGAGGATATTGACCTCCACGCCTGGCTGGAAGGATTCAAGGACACGGAAGACTCCGTGAGAAAGACCGTTGACACCATTGTCCATCACCCCCTCATCCCCAAGGGCATAGTGGTCCGTGGATTCATCATTGACTCCGTAACCGGAGCCTTAACCGAAATCAAATAAGTACCAAAATGAAAAGGACTATATCCATAATCATTGCCTTGCTTGCTCTTGTAAGCTGCAATAACACGAATAACCAAAACACAACTGATATGAACACCAACGAACCCTTGAAAGAAGTCTCCGGACGCAAGAATTTTGGCGCAGCCCACGCCCTTATGACCACGCCTCAACCTTGCGTGATGATAGCCACCTGGGACAAGGACCGCACGCCCGACGTGATGATGGCCGCCTGGGCCGGACAGTACGACCACAACCAGATTGTAGTCTCTATGTCCAAGCACAAGACCACGGAGAACCTCGAACTCACCGGGGCCTTCACGGTCTCCTTTGCCGATGAGCGGACCGTTGCCGAATCCGATTACTTCGGTCTCGTTAGCGGTAACAAGGTTCCCGATAAAGTAGCCAAGGCTGGCTTTACCGTGACGCCCAGTCCCAATGTAGACGCCCCCATCATCAACGAGTATCCCCTGACCCTCGAATGCAAGGTAGTGAGCTGGAAGGACGGCATTCTCGTGGGCGAGGTAGTAAATATGAGTGCCGATGAGTGCATTCTCACCGATGGAAAGGTGGACCTTGGGAAACTCAAGCCCATTGTCTTCGACGCAGCCGCTATGTCCTACCGTTCGATAGGAGAAGAAGTAGGAAAGGCCTGGGGTGCCGGTAAGAAATTCACGGAATAAGAAATGAGCCAAAGAAAACTAATCATCCTACTTACCCTGATCTTAACCTTTGGAGCGTCGCTCAGCAGCGAGGCTTACGCTCAGCGTGTCACCAATGGCAATTACCAGACTATTGCCAACATCAAGTCCGATGGCACCATCCAAGATGATTCTTACAGGACCATAGGTTACATCAAGAGCGACGGCAAGGTTCAAGACGATTCCTACAGGACAAAAGGGTACATCAAATCTGACGGCACCGTCCAGGACAGTAACTATAGAACCATCGGTTATATCAAGGACAACGGAACCATCCAGGACGGATCCTACAGAACCATTGGCTACATTAAATCCGACGGTACGGTCCAGGATTCCAACTACCGGACCATTGGGTACGCCAAGGGTATCCCTGCCAGGTGGGCCGCCTACTATTTCTTCTTCTTTAAATCATAACTATGGAAACCAGAAAGCAACTTGCAGCCGAGAAGAAACGGCTCAACACCCATAACTGCGCACAGGCAGTCGTATGCACCTACTGCGACCTCTGCGGCCTGGACGAAAAGACCGCTACGGACATTGCCGGAGCCTTCGGCACTGGTATGGGCAATATGGAAGGAACCTGCGGAGCCCTCGTGGGAGCCGGTATGGTCCTCGGCCTTCTTACCAAAGACCGCAATCTCTCCAGGGGCCGAATGAAGACCATCCTGGAGAAGTTCCAGCAGCGTAATGGCGCCATCCAGTGCAAGCTACTCAAGGGCGTTGGAACGGGGAAACCCCTCCGTGACTGCCCCGACTGCGTGGCCGATGCATCCGAGTTTCTGGAAGAATTCATAGACTAACAACATTATGGAAAATACCGTTTTAACAGCACTCAAGACGCGAAGAAGCATCAGGAGCTATAAGGCCGAACAGATTACCGACGAAGAGCTCCAGGCCGTCCTGGAAGCCGGCACCTGGGCCCCTACGGGAATGGGATTCCAGGACCCGTGGATTGTGGCCGTACAAGACCCGGCCATCAGGGAACAACTCTCCCGTATGAACGGGAAGATTATGGGCACCGACTCCGACCCGTACTACGGTGCTCCCACATTTGTTCTGGTCTTTGCTTCCCGTCCCGAGAAATGGCGGAATGCCGTACAAGACGCCTCTCTGGTGCTTGGTAATATGATGAACGCGGCCCACTCCATCGGCCTGGGTTCCTGCTGGATCAACCGCGAGCGGGAGATGTTTGAAACGGAAGAAGGCAAGGCCCTTATGAAACAGTGGGGCCTTCCCGAAGACTTGATTGGCGTAGGCGCCATTGCCCTAGGCTACCCTGCCTCCGAACCCAAAGCCCCCAAACCCCGCAAGGAGAACTACTACCGGATCATCAAATAATCTTCGCTATCATAGAGATAGCAACAAACTTAAACTATGACTAGACTGGGGTTTAATAAACACGATATCACACGCGATGCCTGCCAATTGTTCGGCCCGCAAGCGCGTCAAGGATACGACTGGTGGTGGCATTCCTTCACGGGTTACGATGTCCAGACCGGAGAAGCCAAACCTTTTTTCATAGAGTTTTTCCTTTGTAATCCTGCCCATGGGTCCGATGAACCCATCTTCGGCCAAATTCCAGGGAACCCGGCAAAGCCTTCCTATCTGATGGTAAAGGCCGGTGCCTGGGGCGAAGATGCAGCACAACTGCACCGCTTCTGGGGCTGGAAGAAAATCAAGGTGGACTGGAGCGTCCCTTTCAGTGTGGAAGCCGATGACTGCTTTCTCACAGAAGACCATACGCATGGCCAGGTCAAAGTGCAGGATGCGAAAGACCATCCCGAATGGATGTGCTCCGACGGAGAGATGTCCTGGAACCTAAAGATTCATAAAATCACGGCTTTCAACGTAGGTTTCGGGGCCGATGAAGTCTTCCGTCACGCAGAAGCTTTCGAAATGTTCTGGCACGCCGAAGGTATGAAAACGGAATACGATGGCGAGGTGGTCTGGAACGGCCGGCGCTATGTGGTTCGTCCGGAAGACTGCTTTGGCTATGCCGACAAAAACTGGGGACGTGACTTCACCTCTCCCTGGGTATGGCTTTCCTCCAATAACCTCACGAGTGAAATCACCGGTATAAAGCTTACGGATAGCGTCTTCGACATTGGTGGCGGCCGGCCCAAAATCGGCCATCTAGCCCTCCCCCGCAAGTTACTTTCGGCTTTCTGGTATGAAGGGAAGCCCTACGAGTTCAATTTCTCCAAGGCCTGGACGCGGGTACATACCGAGTTTGACTGCAAAGAAACCGACACACAGATTATCTGGCACGTTGAGCAGCGCAGTTCCTCGGGCCGAATGATTACCGACGTCACCTGCGAGAAAAAGGATATGCTACTGGTGAACTATGAATCCCCCGACGGCGCCAAACGACACAACAGGCTTTGGAACGGAGGCAACGGCGTTGGAACCATTCAACTGTTTGACCGCCACGGCCACTTGATTGACCGCATCCACGCCCAAAACATCGGATGCGAATACGGCGAATATAACCAGTAAAATCTCGGCCAACTTGTCAACAAAATGGACTTTCTGGCACTCAAAAGTGACAAAAAGTCCGACTTTTGGTCCTTGGTCCCGGCTTTGCAATTCTTTAAAGCGACTCCGGCAAGGAGCCCCGGGAATAGGGAGACGCCCAAAACCGGAACGATTAAAGTTTTTGAGTTATGTTACCGATGATTAGAAGGAATAGTGACAACTGGCTGCCGGACATTTTCAATGACTTTTTCGACAACAGTTGGATGGAAAGGCCCACTTACACGGCGCCCGCTATCAATGTATTGGAGAACGAGAAGGAGTACGAGGTGGAACTGGCCGCCCCTGGTTTGACCAAAGAGGACTTCAAGGTCCACGTAGATGAGCAGAACAATCTCCACATCGAGATAGAAAAGAAGGCCGAAAACAAGGAAGGCAAGAAGCACGGACGTTACCTCCGTCGCGAGTTCTCCTACGAAAAGTTCCAGCAGACGCTGCTGCTGCCGGACGATGTAGACGCCGAGAAGATTGAGGCAAAGGTGGAGCACGGCGTGCTCAACGTCCTCCTGCCCAAGGTACAGAAGATTGAGAAGCCCAATCCCATCAAACAGATTGCCGTTCAATAACGCGCAACAACATACAAACAAAAAGAGCGTCGGGGTTATCCTGACGCTCTTTTTGTATTATGAGGCTTTGAGAATATCCTGAGAATCAATAATCTCAACGCCCTGACGGCCAGATTTAGCCAGGCGAATCATAGCGGCAGCCACTTCCTCGGTGGGCATAGGCGTAAAGCTTCGCATAATGCCCAAAGCATTGAAAGCCTTGAGAGCCACCACGCCAACCTTCTCGCCAAAACGGTCACTCCCCTTTCGGATAAGAGAAGGGGGCCGAAGAATGAAGCAGCCCTCGAAACCAAGCTCCTGAACGGCATCGTCCAGAGCCCCTTTCATCTTGGTATAGAATACCTTGGACTTGGCATTGGCGCCCACGGAGGAAACCAGTACATAGCTCTTAACGCCATTGGCCTTAGCGGCCTTGGCTGCCTCATACTGATAGGTGTAATCCACCTTCCACTGGGCCTCCTGACTGCCGGCGGCCTTGATGGTAGTGCCCAGACAGGAAAACAGAACATCTCCCTGGAGCTTATCGGCCCAAGTATCCGGATGATCAAAATCCACAACGTGAACAACTAGCTTTTCGGCCGAGATCTTTACCTCCCGGCGAACGAAGATATCCACACGATCAAAACTTTCGTCGGCAAGGAGTTGCTCAACCAAGTCCTTACCAACAGCGCCGGTGGCGCCAATAACCAGGGCTTTCATTTTACCCCAGCTTCACGGCCGTACCGGAGGCGGTGACCATGAGCATGCCGTTATCCGGGCCCAGGACTTCGTAGTCAACGTCAATGCCCACTACGGCATCGGCCCCTATTTCAATGGCGCGATTGGCCAGCTCGTCCATAGCCTGATTCCTGGCCTTGACCAGCTCTTCCTCGTAAGAACCGCTGCGGCCGCCTACGATATTCCGGATGCTGGCAGCAATGTCACGGATGAAGTTAACGCCGGAGATTACCTCGCCAAAAACAACGCCTTTGTATTCGGTAATGGTCCGTCCTTCCACGGTGGGGGTAGTTGTAAGTATCATACGTTTTATATTTTGAATGTAAAGATAATACTTTTAGAATCTTTTTCCCACACAGAACTGAATGCTCTCCGCAGCCTTGAATCTGTGTGCCTTCAAGACAAGACCCAGGTACATATCCGCCACTTTGGGGAAGTAGTACTTGATAGTGACCAGCTGATACAGGACTTGTGCCTGTTCAATACCGTCGTTATGGTGCAGATACCGTCCCAGACCAACCATCACCGAGAAATCGCGGTAACTGACTTCGTGCAGGATGGAGATACCACAGGACACCGGATCGTACTTCAGACCCTGGCCGTCGCTTTGGGCAATCTCCTTGTAGAACGGCGTAACAAACAAGTCAAATCCCAGGCCGGAAGCTTGCGTGCGATAGTATCTGTATAAGGCGTTGACCTCAAAAGAAAACTTGGAATAACGGTCATTGACCCAGACCCCATCCTCTTCCATTCTCTTCTTGTAGTTGGCCGAATTGCTCACGACGCCGCCCGAAAACTGCACGGCAAACTGAAAGCGGCGTCTGAAGCCGTCGTCTTCAGGCTCTCGGACCAGATCCTCTTTTCTGCGGGGAGATTTCATTCCAACGCGCAGGGCCAGTTCGAAGGAATTGAGGCCATAATTGGGGAAGGTGATGGCACCGTTGGAGTGGTGGTTGAAGAAAAAGCCAATTCCCACATCATAGCGGGACAGAAAGGCATACTGAGCCTGTACGCCCAAAGCAATATGGGCGTTCACGGGTGCGGAAATGATAACATTCCAGGGGTTTTTAACCGGATCAAAAAGCCTGTTGAACACAAATCCAAGACCCAGTTCACCGCTATACCCAAGACTGAAGCCGCCCCATTTGAGCACTGTACGGTCAATATAACCGTAAACGCTGTAGATATTGCCCATACCCGGCCCGTTCACCGCCTTCACACCTCTAAGGCCGTCAAACTGAAAGCCCACGCCCACCTCCGGATGCTTGCAAAGGGAGGCAAAGGGAGAGGAACTGTAATCGGACCATCCCACCCTGGCTTCTAAGGTAACGAAGGCCGGTACTACCTTTTCTCCAAAAAGGTCCGGATAAAACCGGCTGTCATACAGAGACGTGCTTCGGCCCGCATAAACCGATATGTTCTGTGCATCCACCCTTCCGGCCAATCCGCCAAGGAGAATTAACAAACAGACTATATGTTTCTTAGCCATCATCTGGACAATTACAAAACATTACCGTAAATATAGTCATTTTTTGGCTATCTATTCTTATGACTTTTCCAAACGATGCTTGAAGAAGTTGCAAGGATAGGGTGTTCTCTTCGATTCATCGTCCCGTTGATTTACAGTAATTTCGCTCATAGGGGCGTCCCGCCCCTGGCCGCGCGGCTACCCCTGTGAAGTTTTTCATAGTTCATGAGGCAGGTTTGTACTCTCTCGTGTATTTTTCATTTCGTCGTATGACGGAGAACATCCTGTGGACAAGCTTTGCCCTGATTACGTTCAGGACACACATGACGTGTTTTCCTTCCTTGGTCTTGCGTTCATAGTACTCGTGATATTCGCCTGTTTTCAGATGGGTTGCGGCGCCTACGGCTGCAAGATGCAGCAATGCCTTCATGGTCTGGTTGGCCCGTTTGGATGTCTTGGCCTTTGACCGGATAGATGTTCCGGAGTCGTACTTGTATGGCGTCAGGCCGGCGAAGCTGCAGAACTGACGCGCGTTCTGGAAGCGTTTGAAGCCGCCGGTAATGGCAATCATGTTGATGGCGATGCGCTCTCCGATGCCGTCAATGCTGGTGAGAAGCTCTTTCTGTC
>JAEEGF010577803.1_pt1 | contig 38905 bp, 51 predicted proteins | sample 9134171 | NCBI WGS metagenome assembly JAEEGF01 (sample SAMN16246542, study PRJNA631951) | gut metagenome | biome: gut microbiome; feature: rumen; material: AP-attached | host: Bos | place: Iran: Karaj | collected 2018-10 | reverse complement strand
GCGAAAGTGATTTGATATCCGAAGGATGAAAATCACGAAAGCTAAGCAGATCTGCGAATTCGAGCTGGCATTGCTGAAAGGCTGAATAGTTACTATTTTGTCTCAAAAACTAGTTATAAAGATATTCATTCGAATTGATAAATTCAAAAATATTTGAGTCGTCAGTATTCAGGAATATCTGTTTTGCAACTCTTCTGTTAAGTCCAATCAATTCTCTCAGTCCCATAACTGTATATTCCGAATTTCTAAAATCAAAAATAATCTCAATAGTGGCGCCAACCAGTCGCCTTTGTTCGTCAGTCAATTCTTCTTCTGATTCAACATTTGCCAGAAAACTTAATCTTGATGCAATAGACGAAATAAATACACTGACTTCATCCATCTCTACAGGAAGTTGTTTTTTTCCTACAAGTACCTGTTCAAGAGTCACATATTTTTCCTTTTTCCTGCAGAATTCAAAAAACTGTCTGGCCTCGATTTCCCCAATATTACCCGCTATCTTATTTCTCACAACATTTTTTGTGATATCGTCATCAAAATGAAGTATATCACTGACTCTAACCCAGGATCTTGGTGTTGCAAATGTCATGGCATCGCTCTCAGGATCGTGAGTATGAAGTGCTGACGGTTTAAATGACAGGTAGGAGATTACCAGAGGATGCACTCCATTGTTGAGAGCATATGTATATTTCCATGTTTCAAAATCCGGTTCAATATAATGAATCTCAAATCGGTCTGCCAATGGACCTGCAAGATGAATGTAAACTCCGTCATCATCTTCCCTGTTTCCAAGGGCTATTACAAAAGTCCCCTCCGGCAACTTATACTGGCCTATTCGTCTGTCCAGAATCAACTGATAAGCCGCAACCTGGACTTTTTTGCTGCAGGAAGTAATCTCATCCAGCAACAAAATTGTCTTATCCCCATCTCTCTTTTCGTCCGGAAGAATATCAGGCGACAACCAAATCGTTTTAGTCTTGTCTTCATTTGGAAAAATCAGTCCGCTTATTTCAACTTCTGACATTTGGGCAAGACGCAAATCAATCACTTTATAACCGTATTTTTGTCCTATCTGCTGAATAAGTTCAGACTTACCAATACCCGGTGCTCCCAGTCCCAATATTGAGTGTTTTATATTGTGTACTATATTAAATTCAATCGTTTCCGCAAATTCGCTAATATTCATACTAATCTCCACAATACGCACAAAGAGAGTACGTAATCATTCATATTATTCTGATTTATTATTTACTTTATCATTTCACTTTATTATTCTAACTTTTCACATCATTACTTTAGTTAAACTTACATTCAAAATAAAGATAGCTTTCAATCTTAAACTTTCAACAACTGTCACTCAACTTTCTTATGAGCGCAAATATGTAATCTTTCCAAGTTGTTCAGCCTTTTGCCTGTTAGTCAGATTATCTGTCAGCAACACTATTGTCTTTTTTCTGAGATTGTGAGGGACCTTATTTTTCTCAAGGATTCCAAAGTATCCATCCGTAAGAACTATCATTGCAATGGGCTTTATTCTGTTTTCTTTAATCCAATCATATACGCAATTGATATCAGTACCACCGATATGTTTTGGAGTCAGTTTGTACATCTCCTTATAGTTTCGTATATTTCTGTAAACAGTTGTAACTTTCGTATCCCAGTAAGCTATATTAAGTTCACATTTATTGTTTCTGCATATTCTGTATGCCTGAGTATAAAACTCATTCATTGTGTGCTCATTTATAGATCCTGATGAATCAATAAACAGCCACACTCGCTCTAACTTTTCTTCATGTCCGTATCCCGGTACAATTATTCCTCTGTAAAGATATTTGCGCTCAGGAGTTGAATATGAAGTCTCATCGCTGTCAACTTCATTCAGATATTCAATCAACAATTTGTCCCATGCTATGGTTTTGGATTCCACAAGCCTTAACATCTCTCTTGGAATATATACCGACTCATTTCTGTCCTTGTTTCTCTTGAGAGATTCTTTTATTGCCTGTTTTCTCCACTCTTCAATCTCCGCTTCCTCTTCTTCACTGAAATCCGATTCTATAACATCTTCAGGGACTTCAATACTTTTTACGCCCTGATACTCCTCATCGAATATCACTTCATTGTCGACAACCATATATCTGTTAAAAAACTGATAGTAGAAATCATCTGCACTTTTTTCCTGCTCATTAGGCCTGAATACTCCCTTTGGCGGTTTCTCCATAGGCATATTGTAATCCTGCAATTGAGGAATCATTTTTAAAATCATATTATTCACTACAATATCACAGGCTGTATTCCAAAGAGATGCATCTCTCTCTCCGTGTCTTTTGCAATGACCAAGCAAAAGATGAAGCACTTCATGAAGAACCACAAAATTGAACTGTCCTTCACTGAGTGAATCCATATAATCATTGTTATAATAAATATATTTTCCGTCTGTTGCCGCAGTCCCTATATCATCACGTTCAACAAACTTTACTTTCATGATAATATCGCCGTAAAACGGATTGTTACGTAGCATATTCACTTTAAATTTGCTAAATTTTTCTTCTACATTCATCCCTTTTCAGCTCCGTTCCACAAAAGTTTTTCTGTCATCCACTTAAATCAGATCATTGAAAGCAGATAATACTTTTTCATAATCTCTTCCTTAACTGCCATATCATCAAGAGGATTTCCTTCTTCATCAAAAATATCCCAAAGTTCTTTTATATATTCTTCTTCATTCTTTTTGTACAGATAATTTCTGGAATAGAGATAATATTGCTCACCTCTATACTGCACTTTCTCAACAGCCTGCCAGAATGCATGGGCAAGTTCAATTGAAAAATTGACAATAATCTTATCCCTGTCCATTTTATTTTCATTTGGATTAAAATGAATAACTGCTGCCTTACTCACCGCAATAATCTGCTTTGCTCTGAGCCAATAATCATTCATATCATCAGCCTCAATACTATAAGGGGTAGTTTTATTACCTAAAATAATATCTTTGACACTCTCATATTCATCTGTGATATCACTCTCTGAAAACATAATAACTCCGGAAATGACATCCTCTGCCTCGCCAACCAGAAACAGTCTCTCTATCCCGCCTCTGATTTCCTGCTCATTCCAATTTGAGTAACCCTCATCAATCATCATATTTTCCAAGGTTCCCGTCAGTCTGGAAAAAGTGTTTGCCATCACATAGGCTTCACCGTTTACATCATACCTGATATTAGAATACAATTCTTTATATTCATCATCCTTCAGTCTCATGCCCATCTTAATGAGTTTCAGTTTGCCATCACCTTTAAACACTCCGTCATAGGACTGCACAACCGATGGTGGTATAGTAATCTTTTCAAGATTAGGCAAATTGGAAAAGGCACAGTATTTAACTATTTCCACGCCGGGCTCAATAGTAATTTCCTTTACTATATCACTGTCCGAAAATGCATATCTTCCAATTCTGACAATCTTTTGACCTTCGCCTGTGTATGCCGGAACAACCACTTTTTCACTTTGGACATTATATGTGATAAGAGTCCTGTCAGCCACCGCCATATTTTCATCAAAAAATATATCCATACTTAATTAGCCCCGTCTCTGTTCATCTTGGTTTTTATCTTTTTTATTGTGTCAAGGATAACTATATCCTTATCTAAAGTTCCCTGTTCTTTCAGTTCCATCAATTCGTCATATCCGTTCATGGCTATGTCTATAATGTCCAAAAGTCTTCTGTCTTCTTTGTCATACCTCACACGTTCACGCAATTCCACGAGATTGCCGGTAAACTTTTCTTTCGTCTGTGATGCATACACTATTCTTTTTATAAATTCCAAAAGTACTTTTATATCCATAAAAAATCACCACATCAATTATTGTCTGTTATGCATCAAAGTCTGCCTTGAAAACATCTTCAGGTGTAGCTATTGTAAGAAGTCCAAGGTTAAAATCATCATCCATTACTGTAATGTTATATTCAAAAACAACATCATCATCAAATTTTGAAAGCAAAATATAATCTCCGTTTTCTTTGCTTTCAATCTGATCACAAATGTCATTGTAGACATCTTCTCCCGAAACGCTTCTCGGATAACCGGAGTTTTTTATTTTTTCTTCAATAAATTCGTATAATTCTTCCATCTTTTCCACCCGTTGTATTATCAAAGTTTTGCTATTACTGTTTTATTGTTACCGCTTTATTATCAAAGTTTTGCTATCACTTTTTTTGCTGTTACGGTTCTATACTTATCTTTTTACAAAGTATTCCTCATACCATACAAGGAATGTGTAGATTGTCCACACTTTTCTCCATAAATCAGAATCGCCCGAAACGTACTCATCAAAGATTTTGTTTATCTCTTCAACATTGAAGAACTTAGCAGCGCTTTCGCCTGCAAATTTGACTCTCACATCCTGATTGTATCTGCTATCTGCCATCCATATTCTGATTGGAACAATAAATCCAAGCTTCTTTCTGAAGGCAATCTCTTCAGGAAGCATCTTTGCTGCTGCAGTACGGAATGCAACCTTATTTTGTTCTTCATTTACTTTGAATCTTGCAGGCATACGAGATGCAATATCAAAGATTCTCATATCTGTAAGTGGCATTCTGATTTCAAGACCACAGGCAGTACTCATCTTATCAACATTGAGATAGATATCGCCCTCAAGCCAAATCTGAATGTCCACATTTGACATCTTTGTGAGAGGATCAAGGTCCTCAGTTTCTGCATATATTTCTTTTACCAAATCAATTGGCAGCAAATCATCCTTATAGTTCTTGAGAATAATCTTCTTCTCATCTTCTTTCATGATGTTTGTATTACCAACATAAAACGTCTTCAAATTATCACCGTAGCGTTCTGCATTTCTGTACATATTGTAACCACCGAAGAACTCATCAGCTCCTTCACCTGAATAGCAAAGCTTTGTGTGTTCTGCTGTGGCATTACATCCAAGGGTAAATACGATAGCCGACGCATCGCCTAGAGGTTGCTCCATATTGTACATAACATAAGGGACAACATCGAAGAATTCTTCAGGTTTTATAACACTGACTTTGTGTTCCCTTCCAAGGAGGTCTGCAGTTACTCTTGCAACCTTAGACTCATCAAATCTCTCCTCTTCATATCCACAGGAATCACATACCTTTGCGTCTGACATTGCAAGTACATATGAAGAATCAACTCCACCTGAAAGGAATGACTCGGCTACTTCGCCATCTTCTTTTACCTCAGGCATAATGTCAGACAAAGTGTTGTGGATTTCATCTGCCCAGTCCTCAAGTGACTTTGTCTCATCAGCCTTAAATTCCGGCTTCCAGTATCTCTCGATAGTAAGCTTGCCATCCTGCCATACAAGATATCTTCCCGGAAGTAATTTTTTAACTCCCTTGAAAAATGTATCTTCGCCTGCAACATATGTGAGAGATAAATAAATCTGAAGCATATCTTCATTAAGTTCTTTTTCAAATCCGGGCTGTTCCATAATCTGTCTGATATAAGTTCCGTATAATAACTGTCCGTCATTTGTCATATAATAATAAAAAGGCTTTGTTCCAAACTGATCTCTCAGACAGAATGACTTCTGTTCTTCGTCGTCCCAGATTGCAAATGCAAACATACCGTAAATGTGAGATGCCATGTCATAGCCCCACTTCTCGTATGCTTTTACAATAATTGCCTGCTCTCTGTCTGCTCTTGAAAGTGTTGAATCAATTCCAAGTTCATTACAAAGATTTCTCCAGTTTCTTATATGTCCTCTGTATTCTTTTAATGTAATCATCTGTATATTCCTTTCACTTGTTAAATAATTCAAACTGCTATAAACACAATTGAATATACGGCAAAATCCACTCCGCCTTTTCCATTATACCCTACATAGAGTTTGGTTTCCATACAAAAATAAAGAGTTTTCACACAAAAAAACAGAAGAGTTCACCTAATTAAAATGAACTCTTCTGTTTCTTCCATTCAATTATGAATTGTATTATTTCATTTACAGTATATTACTGTATGTATTTACAAAATATTACCCTTTGCATTCTCCAAATCCTGCTGCACAGTACTATTGTCACTATTATTTCCTTCGCTTGGTGGTTGCATTCTTCCGTTACCGTTCATTTCTCCACTGGGAGGCTGCATATTTCCGTTACCGTTCATTTCTCCACTGGGAGGATGCATGTTTCCGTTGCCGTTCATTTCTCCACTGGGAGGCTGCATATTTCCGTTACCGTTCATTTCTCCATTTGGACTTTGCATATCACCACCGAAACCACCGCCACCTTTTCCACCAAAGAACTGGTTGGTTATAGTGCTTGTTTCAGTTCCGTTTTCGATAATTGTTCCGCCTTTATATTCTGCATTTCCGTCATAATCGAATGTTGACTGTCCTGAGATATCAATTGTTCCACCGTTAATATAAATGTCGCCGTTTGAATCTACACCGTCTGTATCGCCCTGTCCCATAACTATCACAACATCTCCACCGTTTTGCTCATATGTCGGTGTATATTTAGTTGATTTTGAAGCAGCATTAATTCCATCATCGCTTGCATTTATATTAATCTTTCCATCATTTACTACAATGTATGTACCTTCAATACATTCCTTTGCTGTGAGAGTAATCTCTCCTCCGTCTATGCAAACAATTGTGGTTGCGTGTATTGCATCATCATTTGCAGTGATTGTAATTGTTCCACCTTTGACATATACTTCACCAATAGTATCATCATCGTTGTCTTCTGCATGAATGCCGTCATTGCAGGTTGTTACATTTATTGTTCCATCTGCCACATATACTCCGTCATGTGCTTCAAATGCACTTCCACTGCAGTTTACGTTAATTGTGCTTCCCGTGATTTTCAATTTATCCTTTGAAGATATTCCATTGTCTGAGGAAGTAATATCAATTGTTCCCACACCGTTTACAACTATATCATCCTTTGAAAATATGACTGCATCTGTCTTTGTATCACCGTCTGTCTGAAATTCCTCGGTAACTTCAAGAGTATTTTTTGAATCTGTTGTGGTCACAAATACCTTATCTGCGCTCTTAACATAAATGCAAGGTTCTGTGGAATTGGTAATAGAAACTCCATCAAGTACAAGCTGCACTTTTGCATCATCTGCTTCCACAAACACTGTCGAATCCGTTGCATTGCCAGACAAAATGTATACTCCTTCTTTTGTGATGGTAATATCTTTTCCACTTTCAAGAGTTATTTTTTCCGCTTCAGTGGTATCAGCTTCCTGTTTCAGATCTCTGTCTGTAAATATTTCTCCATCATCTTTTGAAGCGCTCAATAATGTTGCATTAGCTGATGAATTTATGCTATCTGATGTTTTTGTGCTATCTGATGTTTTTGTGCTGTCTGAAGATTTTGATGTTCCTGTTATTTTTGATGTTATTGATGAGTCTGAGCATGCAGTTGTTACAACCATCGCAGCTATAACAAGAGAAGTCATTGCAATTCTTTTTAATGCTTTCATAACCCTTACCTCCTATAATCCTATAATCCTTCTCTGTTATCAACCATTCTGCCTAGGCTGATATCCAGATTTCCATTTCTTGTTCTCAGTTCGTCGATAAAATTCTTTGTTGATATTCCTGCTTTTGGAACAACTGTTAAAGTAATTTTGTACAGGCTTCCCATATTTGTGGTTTTGACCTCTTCGTAATTGTATCTATCCAGATATTTATCGAAAATATCTTCAAATTTACCTTCATAATCAAGATCTTCCGGAACAGATATTTTCAGCGTTCTGTGATGCTCATCAAAATTACCAAACTCAGTTACATTGAGGATTAAATTGATTATTGATAATACTACAGTAAATACAATTGCCACTCCTATATATCCCATTCCTGTTGCAAGTCCTACTGCCATTGCGAGAAAAATACTTGTTATCTCCTGGCCTCTTCCCGGTGTCGATCTGAATCTCACTAAGCTGAAAGCTCCTGCCACTGCAACACCTGCTCCGATATTTCCGTTTACCAGGATAATTACCAATTCCACAATTGCAGGAAGAAGAATTAATGTTACTGCAAAACTTCTTGTGCATTTGTTTTTTGCCATGTATGAAACTGCTATAATAAACCCACACACAAGTGCTGTAAATGTCACTATCAAAAGCTGTGTTCCCGTAAAAGTTCCGTTTGTTAATATTGATGTAAAAATGTTATCTAACATAATAATCTCTCCTTTCATATTTCTTTGATATACTGTTCTTATTTTTGATAATTGCAATTATCACGCTCCGCATCTGCTTGCTACTCCTGTAATGAGTGGCTGTTCCCTAAGTACTGTCACCACATTCAGGTTTGCAATTCTTCTTCTCTTTTCTTCAAGCATCCTGGTATATCCCCTTCCGTATTTGGAAAACGAGGTTGGATATATTTTAAGTTCACTGAGTTTTCTTGAAAGTTCAAGAGGCATGGCGTTTGTAACTTTTATCTCCAGCATGTACCAGCCTTCTTCTAAAAGTGGTTTTCCATATTTGTCATCCTTCAAATCAAATGAATCTGTAGTCCAGGTTATATTTGAATCAAATGTTATTCTAAGGCTTGCATCCTCTTTTCCAATCATTGCAACTCTGTCGTAACATATTTTCATTGCCGGTATCAGATTCCTGTACATTCCCTTAAAATAATCAATCTCTTTTGATATCTGGGAGTTTTCTTCCGCATTTGATACTGTTTTTTTCTGTAGAAGATATTTGTAATTACTATCGTAATCTCCGGAAACTCTTCTCTTATAAACTACTCCGTCATATTTTTTCTTTATCTCAATAAATGAATTTGATTTGTCATCAGTCTTTCCATATGTTCTGAGCCTTATTTTTTCTTTGTAGAGAGGCTTTTCCAAAGATGTTCGAATGAGATAAAAGTCCGGAGTATCAAAATATATATTATTTATTTTTGTTTTTCCGTAACTGTCCACTGCTGCTATCGTATCGAGATATATTCTTAAAAGTTTATACTGTTCTTCACTTATCAAATATTTCATTTCTGTTCTCTTAAAAACATTTATAAATCCACTCATTTTTTATCCTCCTAATCTAACTCTCCAATCTGTTTTTTAAGACCTTTTTTCTTTTTTTCTGAGTTAATCATAATAATTCAACCTTAAACAAATATTAAAAAAAGATGCTTATTTGCATTTTTTACAAATAAACATCTTTTTTTAATTTCTTTACGAATTACTATAAAATATCTGCTTCGAAAGCAATTATTTATTTAAATATAATAAAGCTTATATCTTATCAGTGCGGAAATACCACCTTGAAAGTTGTCTTGTCATTTTCTGATTTTGCACTGATGGTTCCACCATGATTTAAGACTATCCCTTTTGCTATTGCAAGTCCAAGTCCGTAACGATTGTCTGATCTGCTCCTTGATTCATCAGAACGGTAAAATCTCTCGAATATCTTTTCTTCATCGCCCGGCTTGATTGGATTGCCTACATTAGTTACTTCAAGAACTGTACTGTTTTTTACTTTTTTAAAATTAATCTTTACGGTATTATCCTTAAAACTGTGTTTGATTGCATTATCAATAAGTGTTGATACCAGTTTTTCAATTTCATCTTTATTGCAGTTCAATGTAATGTTATCTGTAATTTCAGTATCAACGAGAACTCCCTGTTCAAAAGCAACACCCTCAAAAACAAGGCTTTGCTTTTCAACTATTTTCGAAATATTCTCCTCTTTAAACTGAGACCGAGACACTCCTTCTTCTATTTTTGAAAGATCGAGAAGTGCAGAAATCAATTTGCTCATCCTGTCAGTCTCATACTTGATGTTCTCCATATACCTCTCACTTTCACTGTCCACTTTGAGTTCGTCTGAAGATGCCATAATTACGGCAAGAGGTGTTTTTAATTCATGGGAAGCATCGGCGATAAACTCTCTTTGTTTGTCGAAAGCCTCCTTTGCAGGATTGGTAATCCATTTTGTAATTTGCCTTGCCAAAATAAAAATCACCAACATCAAACCTATAAAAATAAGAATCGTTTCTCCCAAAAAAAGTCTCATTTTTTTATTGACATCTGATATATGAATCAGGACTATTGCATTATCTGTTTTGTAATTAAAGCAATAACTGTCGGTATACAGATTTCCGATTTTTATTGTATCAGAATCATAGTTTTTCATAATATCATTTGCAACGTTTTCCACCTCAAAATTGCCAGATTCATTTCCATGTCCCAGAATTCTGCTTATGGATCCGTTGCTGATTTCTATTGTATAGACTTCATGATCCATTATCATCATATTTTCAATATCAAATTCTTTCATATTATCAAATCTGACCGGCGGTCTGAAGCCGCCCCCACGCTCATCCATAATGTCGAGATTTCTTCTGATACTCTGATATTCTCTTTTATACCCCTGGATATTTAAAATCAGCATACTGATAAAAAGAAAGAATGTTAGTATTCCAAATATTGTAATAAATACTTTTTTATTTAGTTCCTTCATCTGCACTCTCCAATTTATATCCCATATTTCTGATTGTTTTTATGGTAACTTCCGAATCAAGCATCTTAAGCTTTCTTCTTACAAAAGAAATGTACGCTTCTAAATTGTTTGAAAGAGAATCATTGTCCATTCCCCACACTCTGTCAAAAATCAAATCTTTTGAGAGAACCTGATTATTATTTACAATAAACAATTCAAGCAACTGGAATTCCTTATTGTTGATTTTTATGTTCTCACCTGTATTTATATTAACTATTGCAGGAATGGAATAATCCAATTTTATATCTCCAAATTCCTTTGAATTGTCAACTGTATTATCAATTCTAAGCTGTGCGTTTACCCTTGCAACAAGCTCATCAATATGAAAAGGCTTTGGAATATAATCATTGGCGCCTTCCTTGAATCCTAAAAGTTTGTCCTCAAGTTCTCCCTTCGCTGTCATCATAATCGTCTTAGATGCCACACCGCTTTTCTTTATTTCCTTTAATATCTCTATACCGTCTTTTCCGGGAAGCATGATGTCAAGCAGTATCAGGTCGTAAATACCTGACACTGCATTGTAAGCACCTTCATCTCCGTCATTGAAAACATCAACTATATATCTTTCTTTTCTGAGTCTGTCTGCCACTAAATCTGCCAATGATTTTTCATCTTCTATAATTAAAATTCTCATATCACTTGCCCTCGTCATTCATTTGATGTAGTTTTTTTGTTTTGTTGTCATCTGAGTTACTTCCGGCTTTGCTATTATCGGAATTGTCGGATGATTTATTATCATCCGGTTTTTTATTCGGCTTTTTATCAGGTCTTTTATGCGTTCCGTCAGAACTGCTGCCATTATTTGAACTACTGCTGTCTGACTTTTTTGCTTTACTACTATCTGTTGAACTACTGCTGCCTGACTTTTTTGTTTTACCACTATCTGTTGAACTACTGCTGTCTGACTTTTTTGCTTTACCACTATCTGTTGAACTCTCATTTGAATTAGCGCTGTTTTTATCAGATTTTGTAGTTATATTTGCTTCTACCGATGTGCCTACACTCTTTGTTCCTGATGAATATTCTTTGCCATCAACATACAACTTATGTCCGTTCAGATTAATTGAATCTGAATCGCATGTAAGTGATGCAATGTAAGAATCCGCAGTCAGGTTCCAAACTGAGCCACTAGTTAGTTCTACGTACACCGCGCCGCCATCTTTATTAGTATTAATTGCTCCGGTAAATGTAGAACTGTCTTTTAGATATATATTAAGTGTGGAAACTGAATCTACAACAATATCGCCATCTATTGTCTGTTCTGTTGCATTTAATGTAACATTTCCTCCATTTGAACCTTCATTACCCCATCCAGCTGCCTGTGCTCTTAAGAATATTCCGTCTTTATCTTCATTTGAAATTGTGACGTTATTTAAATCGATTGTGGCAACGGTGTTATTTACAAAGAAAATATCACCGTTTTTGTTTGTTATCTTTCCATCTTTCATGGTAAATGCTGCTGTACCTTTGTCTGCATCTCCGGACATTGACTGATAAATCATCACCGCCTGATAATAATCTGATTTGTCACTGTTCTTCTTGTTATTGTCAGCATTCAAAATCACATTATTAAGAGTTACTGAGTTCTGTCCTTCAACCACAATTCCCTGTGATGCTGTGGATGTAAGAGTAGCATCATTTACTGTAATATCCGCTGTGGAATAAATTGCAGGAGAGCCCGTTCCGTTTGTTGTGTAGCTTCCTTTTGTCACCGTAACTGTTCCCCCACCTCTGTCTGATCTGATGGCTGCCGAAGAATTACCATCAGTTAATATTGTAAGATTGTTAGCATTCATCATGCCGCCACCTGTTGTCATAAGTCCACCTGAGCAGTTGCCTGATGTATAAATGTAAGAATCTGAAATATTTACTGTGGTTCCTTCACCGTATGAAAATACTGCATTTGCATGTGTTCCGTTTGTATCCACCGTAATGCTGTTCAGATTGAGCGTCGCCTTATTGGTTGCAAATACGGCTGAGTTCTCACCATAAAAATCTGCCTCATCACCATCGGCTTCTCCGTTTTTTGTCACTGCAACATTAGAATATGATTCTTCTTTACCATCAACTTCTATGGCGTGTCCTCCGCCTGTAGAATTGCTGATAGTTTCGTTAATCTTGATATCTTCTTTCTTGATAAAACCATCATCTGCTGTCTGATTTGATTCTCTACTATCTGATTCATTGTCGTTTGCCCCCTGTGCTGCAGATGTTTCTTCTACCGTTGTTTCTTCGGCCACTTTAGTTCCATCTGTAGAATCTGAAACCTGTTCAACGTTTGCACATCCTGTCATGCCCACCATCAGTCCTAATGTTAATATCATAGAGTACATTCTTGTAATATCTTTATTCTCCATTTTCATAATGAACAACTCCTTTCTTGCTTTCATACACCTTTCGATACCTTTTGAAGTTATGCTCATTATAAAAACACAATCTTAAACGAATATTAAAAAATACAGTAATACTCGCAAAAATAAAAAAATTATTTATGACTATTTTTGCAGTCATTTTTTGTACAGCTGCCATTATATGGGCATCCAATACAAGAATTCCCCTTCTTCTTTTCTTTTACTATATAGAAAATAGCCGCACCAATCACGGCAATTAATATGACTGAAACTATAAAATCTCCCATTTTCTACTCGTTTCCTTTATATTCCATGCACAGCATTGTCAAATCATCAAATTGCTCCGCATCTTTTACAAATCCGCTCACTGCATTTTTTACATTTTCAAGAACATCCTGAGGATTTGCTCCTGCGTCTTTATTTAATGCCTCTATCATTCTATCCGTTCCAAATAATTCGTTTTCTGTATTTGTAGCCTCCGCCACACCGTCTGTGTAAACGAAAACTTTTGTGCCCGGAGTAAGCTTTAGTTCATATTCCCTATACTTTACTCCCTCCATGCCACCAATAACAAATCCATGATTATCCTTGTACAGCTCAAAGTTCCCGTCTGCATAGCGTATCGCCGGATATTCATGTCCCGCGTTTGCGGCAGTTAACTTTCCACTGGAAATTTCAAGGATACCAAGCCATACTGTTACAAACATCTCCTCTCGATTATTTGCACATATGGCAGCATTTGTGTCCTCAAGTATCTTTGCCGGTGATTTTCCAAGCATTGCATTGTTTGCCAAAATAATCTTTGATGACATCATAAAGAGTGCCGCAGGAATTCCCTTTTCCGATACATCTGCCATAACCATACACAGATGGTCTTCGTCAATCATAAAGAAATCGTAAAAATCTCCGCCGACTTCTTTTGCCGGTGTCATTGTGGCATAAATATCAAATTCCTGTCTTTCCGGAAATGCAGGATAGATATTCGGCAACATATCCTCCTGAATCCTAGAAGCCATAGACAGTTCAGTTTCAATACGCGAGCTGTCTATCTGCTGCTTTTCAATCTCTCATTCTGAATCTGAACGATTACCGAGAACATATATACAGCTGCACTTACCGACACAAATATAATAAACTGCAGTCCATAAAATCTGCTTTGGATTACAATTGCAGCAATCGGAGCAATTATGTAAATCCAAAACGTAGTCTTCACTCTTCTTTCAATATTACTACGGTATTTTATTAGCAAAAATATATCAATTACTAACATTACAAAAGGGCATATATTTGATAAAAGATAACCGGATGAGCGATGATATATGTTTGCGCCGTCAAAGTTGTATACTAACTCAGACGAACCACCTATGACGCTAATGATTATGTGCCCTATAAGTAAAAAGAACAATGTAACAGCGATGGCTTTTGCATCTTTTTCTGCCTTAGAAACACTTAATATCAGCATGGATATCATATGAGCCGTGAAACCTGCTGATAATATTTCTATAAAAGTCACTATATAAAGGGCTGAGTGTATCCCACTTCCCGGTATTCCTTCCATCAACTGACGGGCAAGATGCATTGAAATATATGTAATTATCAATGTAAAGAAAATCTGGAAATAATTCCTTACAACTTTTTGAAGATGCACAGATGCAGAAATCTGCAAAAAGCACAGTCCACATATACCTATACCCGATGCAATAAAAAGCATATTGATGAGATTAACAGTAGATACATTAAAATTCATACTTCATTTCCTCCCTAAACAAATTGTAACCCTATGTTCTTATGCTTATTCTTGGTAAATATTATTAGCTATATTCTAATGACCACCTTATCTTTATTCCTTTAAAATCCGCTCAAATAACTACTTTTATTTTATCATAGAAGTAGCACTAATTGGGAAAAAATTAGTCCTCCCATTCAGTAAAATCCGTGTCCATGGCAATCTGAAATTCGTAATCAGGGAAGATTTTCTGTACACTCGCCTCAACATCCCGACACAACTGTCTACGGCATTTTGCATCAAAACTTATAACAACATCAAAACGTATTTTTTTCTTCTTTTTATCGAAATGGAAATAATTGTCCCTTCGCTGATATTATAATGTTCACCCATTATCTCTTCCTTGCCATCTTCCCACAAAAGAACTACTTGTTAATAACAATATTTTACTCATACTACCTCCATCTCAATACATTTCCACTGTTCTCCCATGCAATCAAAATATAATATTTCATTGCTCTCCTCAAATCCTGCTGCCTTGTAACAATAATACGCCGGCATATTATTTTCAAAAACCCCAAGTGTTACTTTTTTAGCCTTCAATATATCAAATGCATATTGAATCGCCAGCTGCAACATTCTCTTTCCGTATCCTTTTCCTCTTATTTTATCATCTACAATAATAAAACCAAAGCGAATTGTATCTCTGTCTTCATTAGGATATCGTAAAATCATATGTCCGACAATTTCATTTCCAACCATTGCAGTAACCGGGAAGAAATCCTCATCTGCATCACAATCGCCGTTACTTCCAAAGTATTTGTCATTCATATCTTTTGGCGTTACAGGATAGTTCTCATACCTGTCAGCACTCCAATTTCGCTGATCTTTTTCACTGTGAATCCATGATGTTATAGTATTTGCATCTGACGGTTTATAAGGACGAAGTCGAAGTTCGTTTTGTGCTATTTTCTTTCCATTCTCCTTCGTCAATTTATTTTTCATACCATCATTACCTGCTAATTTCCCTGACAATTCCTTTTCCATAATTTCATAAATCTGAGTTACGCCCTTTGCGCAGTCCCAAACGCCGTGATCTATTGTTTTATAACCAAGTTTGTAATAAAGATTACAGGCTGAAGCAGATGCATCCAACTCTGCCACTTTGTATTCTTTACCAATTTCTTTCTCAAGCTGATTCATAATATAAGTTCCATATCCTTTTCCCTGAAATTCAGGAAGAACGTATACTCTAACAATGTGATTGTCATTTTTGGTTCCGGTTCCAATAACCTTACCTTCATCTATAAGTACGTATGAATCTTTCGCTTCAATATCTTTATTAATAATCTCCAGATTGTGATATTCAGAAAAAGCATCAACTATCTGAGGCAGATAATATCTCGGATATATTTTTCTTATAGTCTCCTGAACAATTTCATAAATACTACTCGCATCATTTTTTGTAGCTAACCTATACTCCATAATAAAACTCCTTCCGCATAAAATAGAAAAACACCATCAAACAATACTTCTATTGCTTAATGGTGTACGATACATAAATATTTTTATTCTGTTCTTAACTTTTATTAAGAATTGGAATAACTTTTAACACAGCATCTTTTTCCATCAGCAATAGACCCGCAATCGACATTGACTACCGGCACGACATTCGTTTTATGCTTTTTTGAAAAAAGTGTTCTGTTCTGCATGTTATTATCCCCTTTCTTATTTTTTTAATAATTGTATCTTATTATACTAGATAATATAGTTTTGTCCAATACTAATTTTTACTGATATAATTAGCTCATTTGCATAAACCACTCTGAAGGTACTATAAGTATATACGGTGTAGTAAAAACAGCCATAGTAAGTGCCAGTTTTTTCTTTTCAATCTCTGAAATATCTAACTTCTTAAAAGCCACCTTCTTATCAAAAAGGTAAATAAAATATCCTATAACAATCAGACAGAATATGGTGTATATCAACGCAATTGGATTTCTAAATGGATTAAATATCAGCGCAGAATCTATGTCATTGCCTATTCCCTCATCATTAAATGAACATAGCCACTCCATTAACTCCATCATTCCCGCACCAATGAAATCTGATATAAATCCAAAAAACACCACTTTAACAATGCTCTTACGATACACCTGCTTTTTGTTACTAATTTTAATTACATACATTCCTATCACCAGAACCAATGAATCAATCAAAAAATTGGCCGGAATTGAAATCAACCAAATCGGTGGAAAAAGACACCATATCCAAAATGGGAAAAATACATTGTACAAATTCACTGTTTTATTATTCATATTATTTATTCCTCTTTTATTCTTTCACTATCACCTATTATACTTTTTTAATCAGGTTTTATCAAATACTTATTTTTACTGATACTGCTATCTATAACAATTATTATGACATTCCTAATCTAATCTTTTCTTCATTATCTTTCACAAAGTAAAAAAGTTTTGCTGACTCCACGGCTGCGATTTCATCCTTCTCACCGATAAAATAACCTACAAACAGAAGTTCAATATTCTTCATTACAACCGGAATGCTATATTTTTCAACTTCAGAGAGGCTCATCTCGCTATCGTAGCCATTGACAATATATCGAACAATTTCAAACCATCTCTCTTCACTTACTTTGTTTTCTTCTTCCTCTAACAATAATCCTAAAAGAAAATAACACAAGTCAAATATTCTAATACTTTTCTGGCTCAAATCAAAATCAATATATCCGGAAAACTTCCCCTTATCAAACAGGAAATTTCCCAGATGTACATCTCTGTGAATCAGATTTCTAGGTAACTCTTTATCGACCTTTTTTAGTTCATCAATTGTGTTAACAATATCTTCTCTTGAAATATAATCCAGCTCCTTTTTAAATAAGTTGTCACTTACCCAACTCTCCATTTCGCCAAGCAGACTGTTGTTCCAATACTCTATCTCATCTTCACATTTGTTGAATGCTTTATGAAGATTTGCGATAATTCTTCCCATCTGTACAAACCACTCTTTATCACATGAAGCCATATTAACAATATTGCTCCCCTTCAGTTTTGTTGTTAAAATCCAGTACTGTTTTTCCTCCTCCACATAATCTTTTTGATCCGCATTCTTAATAATTTGAGGCACTGGTATTTTTTCTTTTCCAAGAGCCGTCAGCATCTTAATATTGTTAACTAATTCCTTTTTATTTTCGTATTTTTTAAGTACGTACTCTCCTGCAACTTCCCAGGCTGATGTGTAAATTTGTTTTACCTCTCCCTCTGTATCGTATTTTTTTAAAACATCATATACATGTAATTTTTCCATTTCAGATTTTTTCCTTTCTTCCAACACAATTCTTCTTATACTTTTTTCAGACAAATGATACATTTCTGCTATTTTGGCATATGGCATCCCTATTAGAAAATGTTCAAATATATTTTGATTTCTAATTTCCATTTCTCTACGAAAACTTGTCTCATTTCCCCATTGTTTTTTATTGTCTTCCTTTTTTGGAATATAGATGTATGTCCCTTCAACATGTTCCATAATTTGCTCTAAAAGTTCTTTAGGCAGACAATCTTTTGCATTTAAATACTTCATTCTTTGCACCTCCGCTGTCATCGTAACATATTTTTTCCCAGAAATATTCTCAAACTTAATTCTGCTTTATTTTTGAGATTAAGGATTTCAATAAAAAACCGCCCGAAATGATACATTCCATGTCAAGCAGACAGGTAAATATCATCCCGAGCGGTTTTAATAAAACAAATACTATTCTTTAATATTTTTATATAAGTATAATTGTAATATACTAATTGAACATGCTAGCAATAATAACGACACAACTGATAAGCCACTTTCAAAGTTCCCACAGTTTTCAAAACGTATAAGAACAAAAAATAGCCTCCACAAATGTGAAGGCTATTACTTTGGTTCTTATTAACGTTTTGAGAACTGTGGAGCACGACGAGCTGCTTTGAGACCGTATTTCTTTCTTTCTTTCATTCTTGGGTCTCTTGTTAAGTATCCAGCTTTCTTAAGTACTGGTCTGTATGCAGCATCTACTTTAAGTAATGCTCTAGCGATACCGTGTCTGATAGCACCAGCCTGTCCTGTGTATCCACCACCGTGTACGTTTACGATAACGTCCATCTTATCAGCGTTATCTGTAGCTACTAATGGCTGACGAACGATAACCTTTAATGTCTCTAATCCTAAATATTCATCAATATCTCTCTTGTTGATTGTGATATTTCCTTTACCAGGCATAACGTATACTCTAGCTACGCTCTTTTTTCTTCTACCTGTTCCATAAAATTTATCTGCCATTTCGATTTATCTCCTTTCAGTTAATTAAAATGTTAATGCTTCAGGCTTCTGAGCAGCATGTGGATGCTCGTTTCCAGCATAAACGTAAAGTTTCTTAATCATGTCTCTTCCTAAAGGTCCCTTTGGAAGCATTCCCTTAACTGCAAGTTCGATAACCTTTTCAGGTTTCTTATCTAACATCTCTCTAAGAGTTGTCTCTTTCATACCACCTACGTAATCTGAGTGATGGTAGTAAATCTTCTGATCTAACTTCTTACCTGTTACTTTAATCTTTTCAGCGTTTACTACAACTACGAAATCACCTGTATCAATGAAAGGTGTGTATTCTGGTTTGTTCTTTCCTCTTAACACCTTAGCGATTTCTGATGATAAACGTCCTAATGTATATCCTGTAGCGTCAACTACATACCATTTCTTTTCAATTGTTGATGGACTAGCCATGTATGTCTTCATTGGTTTACCTCCTGAAATACTATAAATCTTTAATAAATATATATGTTAAATGTCATTACCGGGGCTTTGGTTAGACATAAAACTCCTACGCATAACACGTCACAATAAAGTATTATATATTAATTCTTCTTCTATGTCAAATATAAATATTTCAAATCCTGCAAGCAGTCTTTCACATATTTATATTTTCATGTGCATGGCTGAATAGTACTCATGAACCAAACTGCGATAGCCCAATTCTTTTAAATCTTCATAACGGACATTGTATCTTGCTTTTGTACGCTTCCCGCTGACGAGATATCTTATGCACTCCTGAGAATAATGATCTATCTCTTTAAGACTTTTACTTGTATTTATCACTGAGAAAAACCAGTAGCTCCATGATAAATCATTATTTTCCGGATGTTCAAACAGTTTTCTGTTGAAAATTCTTATAAATGCTTTGGCCGCCTTTTCTCCCCCTATATGATTACGCATATGCCATCTTCTAAGTGAGTCTGTTTTCCTTTTCATTTTCTTTTTTAACTTTTTGACAGTAGCAGGTGCAATATCAATTATACCTTTTTCGTATTTAAAGCCCAAAAATGTCCATGCTTCACCCGGATTATTAAAGCATTCTTTTGATTGGTTCACTGTCAATCCTTTTTCATGCAATTGCTTTTTAATATATTCTGCATATTTTTCAACCATTTCCCTGCTCTCTGCAAATACGATTATATCATCAGAATATCTTGCATATATTACTCCCTTATTTTCAAAGTATTCATCTAAGTCTTTCAGATACAAATTTGCATAAAAAGTCGCCATAGGCGTTCCTGCCATTATACCTTTTTCTTCCACAATAATACTTTTCTCAATAATAACCTCTGTCTCACAAAGTAAACCGGACAAAAAATTGAAAAGTTCTAAATCATCCTGAAGCACTTCTCTCAATATTGGCAGCATCTGTGATATCGGCACCGAATTAAAATAGTTATGTATATCTACCTTATACGAATACATTCTTTCTATCCCAGGATGTCTGACCAGTTTTTTGAATGCATCTTTTGCACTTCTTCCGGGTCTGAAAGAATACAAATTGTCACAGAATATGTAATTATATTTTCTTGTCATCTCATAGGTAAGCAGCTTCATAGCCATATTTTCATCATAAGGATAACTGTATACATTTCTTTTCTTTTCAGAACTTAATTTACTTATTACGGATTTTCTGGGAGTAGGAAATCTATCTCCTTTTTGGATACGCCCATATACATCAGAGTATTTTTCTTCATCTATATAATTTTGTAATTCCTTGATAAATGAGTCTGAACTCACAATAGAACTCTTATATTTAAGAAATTTATTCCATTCTTTTTTTTGTGCAATTGTATTAAGTAAAGTCACACTATTCTCCCTCTATGCCAGCTCTGTTTTTATGCACCACCTGTAGAAGTAGGATTCTTTTATCTCAGTTGGAGCTTGTCCCCCACCGAGACTAGTTTGTCTATATACTCACTACTTATAGAAGTGGTAGCCTCATACAACGAGATAAAAATAAAGCAGAAAGAGAAATCATTAAATTCACGAAATTCGTGAAATGACCAGACCGTACATGAACTAACTGCCTGCGAAGTTTCAAGACTCTCTCACAAGCCTTGCTACGAAGTCCATGCCGGGTCCGCCACAGGCGCACAGCATTCTCTCTCTGCTTATTAACTAATTAATTAACTGTTATTTTCCAAGTGCTTTCTTCGTTCTGTCAACAACATATGAACGTGTATTCCACCAGCCTCTATGATCATAGTAGAATCTCAAATATGGAATACCGTTGTCTGCGCATTCTGAACGGAGTTTTTTTCTTTTGCTTGTCTCGGATAATAATTCTACAACAAGAGCTTTGTTCTCCCCGCTATAAAAAGTAATCACACTGACCTTATTCCAATTATCAGTTTCCTTATCTATCTGAATATCATATTCAGGGAATTCCTCCCTATATACTTTCTCGAAGTATTCTGTATATTTTCCTTTATAATCAAACTGATTTTCTTCCGCAGGTTTCTTTCTTCCATATGATACTCCTATAGAAGAGACATTTTCAGTTTCTTCCGGCTCATTATTATAATCGTCGTTATAATTCTGATTAGGTATTCTCTCTTTGGCACTCTTCGCATATTCGCCAAGCATATCTTTTGCTATTTTTTCCGTTTTGCTCCCAAACAAACTTGATAATATTCCCATAAATCAGACCTCCCATTGTCTCCGTTTCATTATCTGATTATTATACTACAATACTCCGATAATGACAATTTCAAGAATACTCAATTTCAACGATACTCTATCCCAACTAATGTCAGTCCGCAAGCCGGCGCTTTTGGTCCTGCCGCGTACCTGTCTTTTGCCTCTATTATCTCTTTTACATGTTCAGGGGGATAAACTCCAAGTCCCACCTTGATAAGTGTACCAACAATTATCCTTACCATATTGTAGAGAAATCCGTTGCCACTTATCTTTATGGAAATAATATCATCTGTTTTTGAAACATCTAAAGTATAAACTGTTCTTACTGTATTTTCAACCTGACTTCCTGACGAGCAAAAACTTGCAAAGTCATGTTCACCAACTATGTACTCTGCTGCTTTTTTCATTTTATCCACATCAAGTGGCATATAGACAAAATGTGTATACAGTCTGTACAACGGCATATCAAATCTTCTATTTAAAATCTTATATTCATACGTCTTAACACTGTCGCAAAATCTTGGATGAAAATCAAGTGGCACTTCCTCCGACTTTTGAATTCTGATATCATTTGGCAACCTTTGATTAAGTGCAAAAGAAATCTTTTCAGGTGGAATCTTTGTTTCACTGTCAAACACTGCAACATTTCCAAGCGCATGAACCCCCGAATCAGTTCTACTTGCACCTATCACTGCAATATCTTCTTTTAACAGATCACTAAGCGCTTTATTTATTATTTCTTCAACAGTTATTCCATTAATCTGAATCTGCCATCCACAATAATTCGTTCCGTCATATGCTATTATTAATCTGATTCTCTTCTTCATATATCGATACCTTTATATTTCTTCAATTTGAGCCTTTTTATCTGTCTCTTTTTTCACAAGTTAATTGACACAATCTGTCGCTTTATATTATCTAAATATCAATTTATTACATCATTTCATTTGATTATAAATTAATTACATTTGCATTTTTATTTATTCAACAATTTTATCAACTCAATAAATTTGCACATATTATCCCTGCTAAGAATAATATCTGTACACCATAAGCTATTATATCTGTTTTATTATATTTGAGCGGTCTAAATTTTGTTCTAACTCCGCCGCGATAACATCTTGCCTCCATCGCAGTGGCAAGTTCCAAAGCTCTTTCGATTGACGACACAAAAAGTGGCACAAGTATAGGAATATAATTCTTTACCTTTCTTATCAATCCGCCAGACTCAAAATCTGCACCTCTGGCGGTTTGTGCCTTTATTATCTTGTCCGTTTCTTCCATAAGCGTTGGTATAAATCTTAATGCCAACGACATCATCATTGCAATCTCATGAACAGGTATTTTTATAACATTCAAAAATCCCAATGATTTTTCCAGGCCATCCGCCATATCCGAAGGTTTTGTTGTAAGGGTCATCACTGAAGTTCCAATAACCAGATATATTAGCCTCAATCCAATATATGCTGCTTTAATAACTCCACCCGAAGTAATATTTACTGCTCCAAAATGCACCAACGTATTACCGCTTTTTACAAAGAACATATTACACAGGGAACTGATTATTAAGATTATGAGAATCTGTTTCATACCCTTTATCAGCCTGATAAAAGGGACTTTCGAAGCAATTATTACCGCTACCAGTGAAAACGTAATAATGGCGTATGATACGCTATTATTCGCCACAAACAATGCCACAATAAATATTAAAGTTGCAAACAGTTTAACCCTTGGATCAAGCTTATGTATTATTGAATTTACATTATAATATTGACCTATTGTAATATTTGACATTCTCCAAAAACTAAATACACAAACTTATCATTTACCATCATTCTTAAAACCGGCAAGCACCCTGATTAGTTCTTCTTTAGCGTCCTCCATATTTATAATATCTGTTCTGACAGGTACCCCTGCCTGCATTATCTTATCCATAATATAAGAAATCTTTGGTACCGTCAAACCGCATTTTTCCAATTCATCTCTGTGCTTAAAAACCTCATTGGGCACATCATCAAACAAAACTGTTCCTCTGTACATCACAATCAGTCGTTTTGCGTACTTTGCCATATCTTCCATGCTGTGTGAGACTACAACAACTGCAATTCCTTTTTCAGTGCACAACTCTGTTAGCAGTTTATAAATTGCATCTCTGCCAACAGGATCGAGACCTGCAGTTGGTTCATCGAGAATCAGCATCTCCGGATCCATTGCAAGAACTCCCGCTATGGCAACTCTTCTCTTTTGTCCACCCGATAATTCAAATGGTGACTTTTCATACAAATCTTCCGTAATTCCCACTAAAGACAATGCTTTTTTTGCGGCCTTATATGCATCATCTTTTGACAATCCCTTGTTAAGTGGTCCAAAACATACGTCTTCAATGATACTGCTCTCAAACAACTGATGTTCCGGATATTGAAATACCATACCGACATTGCACCTGTGACGTCTGATATCGTACTTTTTATCAAATATATCTTCTCCGTCACACAATACTTCACCACCGGTTGGCTTTAACAATCCGTTAAAATGTTGAATAAGCGTCGATTTGCCTGAACCTGTATGTCCAATGATTCCAACAAACTCACCGCTCTTTATCACTAAATTAACATCCTTTATTGCTTCTATTTCACTGGACATGCCTACGTTATATTTATATTGAATATTCTTTAATTCTAAAACCATAACTGAATATTTTCTCCTGTCAAATTACTCCATCCCGTTACTAATCAATCAGCCCTATGTCAGGCTGAATTGCAAGTAATCCTATCTCTTATATAATTTGACAACTTCTTCTATCAATTCATCTTCATCTATTAATCCTTCCGGAAGCTCTATCCCTTCTTTTTTTAATTCATAAGCAAGTTCTGTAACAACAGGAACCTCAAGACCCGCCTCTTTCAGTAATTCTACATTGGCAAATATTTTAGAAGGTTTGCCGGAAATCAATATTTTTCCTTTGTCCATAACAAATATATTATCTGCATTTATCGCCTCATCCATATGGTGAGTTATCAGTATAACGGTAATACCTTTTTCCAAATTTAATTTTCTCAGAGATTCAATGACTTCACGTCTTCCTACAGGATCAAGCATTGCTGTGGGTTCATCAAGAATAATGCATTCCGGTTCCATTGCCATAATGCCTGCAATTGCCACACGCTGTTTTTGTCCTCCGGAAAGATTATTTACCGCTCTCATCCTATAATCAGTCATATTTACAGAAAGCAAAGCTTTGTTAACACGATACCGGATTTCATCAGTTGGTACTGCAAGATTCTCCGCTCCAAACGCTACATCATCTTCAACAATCTGAGAAACCAATTGATTGTCAGGATTCTGAAAAACCATACCTGCTTCCTGCCTGATACTCCATTTGTTTTTCTTATCAGAAGTATCTAAACCGTTTATAACAACAGTACCGGATGTTGGTCGAAGCAATGCATTCAGATGCTTTGCAAAAGATGATTTCCCTGAACCGTTTCGTCCAAGAACAACTATAAACTGACCTTTTTCAACATCAATATCTAAACCGTCTATAGCTCGAATCTTTATTTCATTGTCATATTCATCTCTCGTGATATAATCATATACCAAATTAAGCGTCTGAACTATTCCCATTACCGTTTCCTTTTATATTATTCAAAGTCTAATCGTGATTAATTTTATTCTATTTTTATTTTTTAATCAAGTTTTATCTGATTTTTCATTATTCAGTTTTATCTGATAATTGTCCCTAAACAATTATTTATTACGGAATTGTATAATAGACGATTGTATGCTAAAATTACTTTATTAGTATTTTAGGAGAATGAGAATGAGTATGAACAATCAGCACTATTTTAACATAATAGTATCAAGAACCCCAACTAAGTTTGCCACATGTATCAGACATTTTGGAAACATGACTTACAATCACACTTCTGTTTTCCTTGACGATGATCTTGACAACATATACGCTTTTGCAAGACCGGAACATTTAGGTATCTTTAAAGGAACTTTAGTTAAAGAATCTCTCGACAGATTTACATTAAGAAGAAACATTGATGTTCCTGTTAAGGTGTTACGATTTGCAATAACAGATGAACAATATAACGATCTTCAGGCCATTATCTATAATATCTATAACGACCCGGAATATATTTACAATCTGTTTTCAGTTTTGTCTTATCCGTTAACAAAAGGCTTTGACACATACAAAGCATATTCATGCATAGAATTTTCAATGACTTTACTCAAAAAAATCGGATATACATTTGAGAAACCAATCCCAAGATACAAACCTGATGAGTTGATAGAACTTTTCAAAGACAATATATATAAATCCTGCGATATTCGTGAGTTACTCTCTGAGGACATTGGAGAATCCGATTATTTTTCTCCACTATCTATTAAACTTTTGACATCAAATGCTGTGGGATTATTCATCATAATTAAAAGAACACTATTTTACAGAAAGTTTTCTCACTAAACTCTTCTGAAAATCAACTGTGTATTATGCTATTTTAATAGCAATGTAAAAAAAAGTTTCCTTTTGGGAAACTTTTTTTATTACTACTTATACAAATACATTTTACACTCTTATAAAAAAGGGAGTTACGCATTTCGTAACTCCCTTTATATATTGCTATTTTATTTATTATACTAACTCTAATAAAACTTCCATAGCTGCATCGCCTTTACGCTGTCCAATCTTAACGATTCTTGTGTAACCACCGTTACGACCAGCGTACTTAGGAGCGATTTCATCGAATAACTTGTTTGTCAAGTTAACGTTCTTTGTATCAGCCTTCTTCTCGCCAACTTCCTTTACTGTGTAAAGAACTTTGTTCATCTGGCGTCTAGCATGAAGTCTTGATGGCTTATCTTTTTTGATTGTCTTTTCAACTTCATCAAAAACAGTAACTTTCTTACCATCTACAACTTCTTTAACTCTCTTGCCATCTTTATCTTTGCGAGCAACTTTAGCAACAACCTTTACTTCATCAAAGTTATCTTTTTCCTTAACTGCTAATGCAATAAGACCTTCAGCAACTTTACGAATCTCTTTAGCTCTTGCTTCTGTTGTAACAATCTTGCCGTTATTTAAAAGACTTGTAACCTGACCTCTAATTAAAGCTTTTCTCTGACTTGAAGTTCTTCCAAGTTTTCTATAACCTGCCATTTTCTTACCTCCTATACTAATAAACAGTTCATTTATTAGTTATCATCGCTAGGTTTCAATTCAAGGCCGTACTCTTTAAGTTTTGCAAGGACTTCATCCAAAGACTTGCGTCCTAAATTTCTTACCTTCATCATATCTTCAGATGTCTTGTTTGTTAAATCCTGAAGTGTATTGATACCTGCTCTCTTTAAACAGTTGTATGAACGAACTGATAATTCTAACTCATCAATGTTCATCTCAAGCACTTTATCTTTTTCATCATCAACAGGTTCAACCATAATGTCAACATTCTTGGCATTCTCTGATAAATCAATGAATAATTTCAAATGCTCGCTAAGAACCTTTGCAGCTAAACTAACAGCTTCGTCAGGAACTAAAGTTCCATCAGTATAAACATCTAATGTAAGTTTATCAAAATCTGTTATCTGACCAACACGGGTATTCTCAACAGACATATTAACTCTTTCAACTGGAGTGTAGATAGAATCAATTGCAATCACATCGATTGGCGCATTAGGATTCTTGTTCTTATCTGCGCTAACATATCCTCTACCTTTAGTAATAGTCAACTCCATATTGACGTTGCCACCATTAACTGTAGCAATTACCAAATCAGGGTTTAAAATTTCTATATCAGAATCAACCTGAATATCAGCTGCTGTTATAACTCCATCACCGCTGAAGCTGATGTAAGCTGTCTTTGGTTCGTCTGAAGAGCTATTATTTCTAATAGACAACTGCTTGATATTCATTACTATCTCAGTAACGTCTTCCTTAACACCCTCAATTGAACTAAATTCGTGAAGAACTCCGTCAATCTTTATAGCGCTTACTGCAGCACCAGGTAAAGAAGAAAGCATGATTCTTCTGAGAGAATTTCCAAGTGTTGTACCATATCCTCTCTCGAGTGGTTCTACAACAAATTTTCCGTATCTTTTATCTTCTGATATCTCAACTATATCAATATTTGGTTTCTCAAAATCAAACACTACAAAGTCCCTCCTTTATTGGGAATTGCTTATGCTTACTTAGAATATAACTCGACGATAAGCATTTCGTTAACAGGTACATCGATCTCTTCTCTTGTTGGAAGAGTCTTAACTTCTCCCTTGAGATTCTCCTGATCTGCTTCAAGCCAACCTGGAACTAATCTTCCACCTGTAACTTCGATAATATCTTTATATCTCTGAGAGCTCTTGCACTTCTCTTTGATTTCAATAACATCACCAGCTTTAATTAAGTATGAAGGGATGTTAACAACTTTTCCGTTTACTGTTACATGCTTGTGATCAACGATCTGTCTAGCTTCACGTCTTGTTCTGGCATATCCCATACGGAAAATAACATTGTCAAGTCTTCTCTCAAGTAAAATCATAAGATTATCACCTGTCATACCTGACATTCTAGATGCCTTGTCAAAGTAGTTTCTGAAAGGCTTCTCTAATACGCCGTAGATGAATTTAGCTTTCTGCTTTTCTCTAAGCTGAAGACCATATTCACTCATCTTTCTGCTTGCTCTGTTTAAATTTCTATTTGATTTCTTATCTATTCCTAAATAGATTGGATCTAAACCAAGTGATCTACATCTTTTAAGAACAGGAACTCTATTAACTGCCATTGTTTACATTCCCTCCTAATTAGACTCTTCTACGCTTTGGTGGGCGACATCCATTATGTGGAACAGGAGTAACGTCCTTGATACTTGTAACGTCAAGTCCGCATGCTGAAAGAGCACGAATAGCTGCTTCTCTTCCTGAACCTGGACCCTTTACCATAACATCTACTGACTTTAATCCATGTACTAAAGCTGCTTTTGTAGCAGTCTCTGCTGCCATCTGAGCTGCATAAGGAGTAGATTTCCTTGAACCTCTAAATCCGAGACCACCAGCACTTGCCCATGATAAAGCATTTCCTTCAGCATCTGTCAATGTAACAATTGTATTGTTGAAAGATGACTGAATATGTGCCTGTCCGTGTTCAACGTTTTTCTTAACACGCTTTTTTGTCACTTTCTTTGTAACTTTCTTAGCCATTTTAAAACTAACCTCCCTTATGGGTTTTTACTATTATTTCTTCTTATTTGCTACAGTTCTCTTAGGACCTTTTCTTGTTCTTGCATTTGTCTTTGTCTTCTGACCACGAACAGGAAGTCCTTTTCTATGACGAATTCCTCTGTAACATCCAATTTCCTGTAATCTCTTAATGTTTAAAGCGATTTCTCTTCTTAAATCACCTTCAACAGTCTGGCTTGCATCGATAACTTCGCTGATTCTCTTAACTTCATCATCTGTTAAGTCTCTACAACGAGTATCTGGATCAACATTAGCCTCAGCCAAAATTCTCTTTGAGCTTGGAAGACCAATACCATAAATATAAGTCAAGCCAATTTCAACTCTCTTTTCTCTTGGTAAATCAACACCTGAAATACGAGCCATGTGTATAACCTCCATTAGTTAAAATTGTAATAAGTATGTATAAATAACGTAGCCCGTCACACGACGTCTGAAATGTTGTACGCACCCATACATCTCATATATTGTTTGGTTTCTCGCAGGTTTCCCTACATTTATATATGTAGGATTCCCTACATATATATTGCAAAAGACCGGTACCTGTGGGTCTCTCACACGCAAGATTGTATCTTGCTTAATAGTAGCTTAATGCTACTGCAGCCGCAAATTCAAAGTTATGAATTGTACATATCTTAAGTACTCATAACATTGCATAACAAAGACGTGAATGCCTTATACATCCACTTAATAAGGATAATTAACCCTGTCTCTGTTTGTGTTTAGGATTCTCACAGATTACTCTGATACTTCCCTTTCTTTTAATGATTTTGCATTTTTCGCAAATAGGTTTAACTGATGATCTAACCTTCACAGTAAAATCCTCCTTTCAAAAAAAGTCCGAATAAAATCTTATCATATATTTTGGTATATTTCAACCCCTGATAATAAGGTTTTTTCATTCTTCTTTTTTATTTATCTCTCCAAATGATACGTCCTTTTGACAAATCATATGGTGATAATTCAATTGTTACTTTGTCACCAGGTAAAATTCTGATGAAGTTCATACGAAGTTTTCCGCTTATGTGAGCCAATACTTCGTGACCATTTTCTAATTCTACCTTAAACATTGCGTTTGGTAACTTTTCTAAAACAGTTCCTTCTATTTCAATTACATCTGCCTTTGACATTTTTATATCCTCCTAATAACTTTAGATTATAATATTCTTTAATGATTTATTATACTAACGATAATATTTCCGGTTCCCCTTTTGTAATGAGAACTGTATTTTCGTAATGGGCTGATAAACTACCATCGTCCGTAATAACAGTCCAATCATCATTCAACCAATCAATATCAGGTCTTCCGATATTGATCATCGGTTCTATCGCAAGAGTCATACCGGCTTGAAGTCTCATTCCTCTTCCCTTTTGTCTGAAGTTTGGAATCTCAGGATCTTCATGAAGGTTCTTACCGATTCCATGACCACACAGTTCTCTAACAACTCCGTAACCACGCTGCTCAGCGTATTCCCCGATTGCTGCAGATATTTCATACAATCTGCATCCTTCTCTCGCATACTTCAAACCTTCAAAAAAGCTTTCACGAGTGACATCTATTAGTCTCTGTGCTTCTTTACTTATCTCTCCGACTGCAACAGTTCTTGCTGCATCAGACTGATAACCTTTGTAAATTACTCCGGCATCAAGACTTACGATGTCTCCATCAATTATCACTCTGTTCTTTGAAGGTATACCGTGAACAACTTCATCATTTACAGAAACACATATCGAAGCTGGAAAACCCTCATATCCTAAAAATGAAGGAATACATCCGTAACTTCGAATCAATTCTTCTCCAATTTTATCAATCTGATATGTTGTCATACCGGCTTTAATTTCTTTAGCCAGTTCATTATGAACCTTTCCGAGAATCTTTCCGGCTTCCCGCATCAGCTCAATTTCTCTTTCTGACTTAATTGTAACTGCCATATTAAGCTCCCAAAATCTCAACTATAGCTTCAAATACTTCTTTCATGTCCTTTGTTCCGTCAACACTCTTAAGAATTCCTTTTCCACTATAGAAATCAATAAGTGGCTGTGTCTGTTTGTGGTAAACATCAAGTCTGTTAAGAACTGTCTCAGGCTTGTCATCATCTCTTAAAATAAGATCTTCACCACATTTGTCACATTTACCTTCAACCTTTGTTGGGTTGAAAACAACATGATATGTTGCGCCACATCCTACACATGCTCTTCTTCCGCCCATTCTGTTAACAATGTTCTCATCCGGAACATCAACATCAATAGCGTAATCAACTTTCTCGCCGATTTTTGCAAGAGCAGCTTCTAAAGCTTCTGCCTGTGGGATTGTTCTTGGGAATCCGTCAAGTACGTATCCGTTCTCACAATCAGGCTCAGCAAATCTATCAATTACCAAATCAACAACAAGTTCATCAGGAACTAACTGTCCCGCGTCCATGTATGTCTTTGCTTTCTTTCCAAGTTCTGTTCCATTTTTAATATTCGCTCTGAAAATATCTCCTGTTGAGATATGTGGAATATTGTATTTTTCAGCAAGCATTTTTGCCTGTGTTCCTTTTCCTGCACCAGGTGCACCTAACATAATTATTTTCATAAATTTTACCTCATTACTTTATTTCTTCACTTCATTTAACTTAGCAATCTTATATCATTTGATTAAAAATTACTATTAGCACGATATAATCTCATATTTAAACAGCTTCAAATGTCAATCTAGGGAACAACCTTTGGCTGTTCCCTATTTAACACTTGTGTATTTTACTAGAAAATACCCTTAATATCTTTGTAACTACGTTCAGCTGTCATCGCCTTAATTGTAGCAAGTGTCTCAATAATTACACCAACGATAATGATGATTGAAGTACCACCAAATGATACGTTAGCACCCGCAATACCTGAAGCTAAAATTGGAATAGCTGCAACGATAAGAAGTCCAAGCGCACCAATAAGAATGATGTAATTTAAAATTGAAGTTAAATATTCAACTGTTGGTTTACCACTTCTGATACCCGGAATCATGCTACCTCTGTCATTAAGGTTCTTAGCAACTTCACGAGGATTGAATGTGATTGAAGTGTAGAAATAAGCAAAGAATATAATCAATACCATATATACTACAAATCCAATTGAATACTTCAGTCTGTTTGGATCACACCAGTTAGACTGATTTAAGTAGTTCATCCATTCAGGTGATTTACCAAAGAAAGATCCAATAACGATTGGAAACTGTAAAATTGATGAAGCGAAAATTACAGGGATAACACCTGCTGTGTTAACTTTAAGAGGAATGTTAGACTGCTGTCCTCCAACTCTTCTTCTACCCTGAACTTTCTGAGACATCTGTACAGCAATATTTCTCTGTGCGCCCTGAAGAATTACTACGAAAGCAACCATCGCAATAATAATTGCAACAATAATAACAGCAGCAGTAACCTTACCACCTACAGATTTTGCACCAACAACATAATTTGAGAATAAGTTGCTAATGTCGCTAGGGATTCTTGATACGATATTAATAGTAAGAACTATTGAAATACCGTTACCAACACCCTTTTCAGTAATCTGTTCACCAATCCACATAAGAACTGCTGAACCTGCTGTCATTGTAATAATACCAGTTAAAATAACTGCTACCTTACGGAAATCATGCATGTTTGATGCATACTTAATTGTCTCTGTATCGAAGATTCCTTTGTTAGCAAATCCCCATACCATAGCAGTACTTTCGATAATAGCCAAAAATACTGTTACATAACGAGTAATTTCTGCAATCTTCTTTCTTCCTTCCTCACCGTCTTTCTGCATTTCCTCGAATTTAGGAATTGCGATAGTGAGAAGCTGCATGATGATTGATGAAGTAATGTACGGTGTAATACTAAGAGCAAACACTGACATTCTTTCCATTGAACCACCAGTTATGGCAGCGAAGAAGCTGAATGCTCCTTCACTGAACTGCTTTGTAAGTTCTTTTACAACGTCGTCGTTTACGAAAGGAATAGGAATCTGAGATCCTAATCTAACAACGATCAACATTAAAAATGTGTAAATTAATCTTTTTCTAATTTCTTTTGTTCTCAACGCATCATGAAGTGTTTTAAACATATTAGATCACCTCACATGTTCCGCCAAGAGCTTCAATCTTAGCTTTTGCTCCTTCACTAAAGGCATTTGCTTTAACTGTAAGCTTCTTTGTTAACTCTCCGTTTCCAAGAATCTTAACGCCATCACGTGGGTTCTTAACGATTCCTGCTTCAACTAAAGTTTCAACAGAAACTACTGCGTCATTATCAAATCTCTCTAAGTAAGATACATTGATACCAACGATGTCCTTTGTATTGATATTTGTAAAACCTCTCTTAGGGATTCTTCTATATAAAGGCATCTGACCACCTTCAAAACCAGGTCTTACACCGCCGCCTGAACGTGCCTTCTGTCCTTTGTGACCCTTACCAGCTGTCTTGCCGTTTCCTGAACCATGTCCACGACCTCTTCTGAAATTATCACTCTGTTTTGAACCTTCTGCAGGCTTTAAATTTGATAAGTTCATTGTCGCACCTCCTTACTTAATTAAATTTCTTCAACCTTTACCATATGTCTAACCTGCTGAATCATACCTCTTACAGCCTTGTTATCCGGTAATTCAACTGTCTTGTTAAGTTTTCTTAAACCTAAAGCTTCAACAGTCTTTTTATTTTTTGGAACTGCTCCAATTGTTGATTTTACTAAAGTAATTCTTAATTTATCTGCCATTTCCAATTACCTCCACTTATCCTAAAATCTCTTCTACAGATTTTCCACGAAGCTTAGCAACTTCATCAGGAGTCTTTAATGCAGCTAAACCTTCAATTGTAGCAAGTACAACGTTCTGCTTGTTGTTTGATCCCAAAGATTTTGTTCTGATGTTTCTGATGCCTGCAAGCTCGATAACTGTACGAGCAGGACCACCAGCGATAACTCCAGTACCTTCTTTAGCTTTCTTAAGTAATACAGAAGCGCTACCAAACTTTCCAATAAGGTCATATGGGATACTTCCGTTGTTGTCCATAGGAACGCTAACAAGTTTCTTCATTGCATCTTCTTTACCTTTACGAATTGCTTCAGGAATTTCAGCTGCTTTTCCTAAACCTGCACCAACGTGTCCTTTACCGTCACCAACTACTACTAAAGCAGCGAAACGCATATTACGTCCACCTTTAACAACCTTAGTAACACGTTTGATTGACACTACTTTTTCTTCTAATTCTAACTGACTAGCATCAATTATTTCACGTTTCATTGTGTTTTGTCCTCCTCAACTAAAATTCCAATCCAGCTTCTCTAGCTGCATCAGCTAATGCTTTGATTTTTCCCTGATATATAAAGCCGCCTCTATCAAAAACAACTTCCTTAATACCTTTTTCAATTGCTTTCTTAGCAATTGCTGTACCAACGTATGCTGCTGCTTCAACGTTATTAGTCTTTTCTACAGAACCCTTAACATCTGCATCAAGAGTAGATGCTGCGCAAAGAGTTGTACCCTGTCCGTCAAAGGCTGTATCGTCAATAATCTGAGCATACATATGATTATTACTTCTAAAAACTGCTAAACGTGGGCATGTAGCTGTTCCACTTAAATGATTACGCAGTCTGTTATGTTTTTTAACGCGAACTTCGCTTCTAGATTTCTTACTAATCATAATTTGTCACTCCTTTAATTATTTCTTACCAGTCTTACCAACTTTACGTCTAATAACTTCATCAGCATACTTAATACCTTTTCCTTTGTAAGGTTCAGGTCTTCTCTTATCTCTGATTTCTGCAGCGTATTGGCCAACTTTTTCTTTATCAATACCTTTAACAATAATCTTATTCTGTCCTTCAACTTCAGATGTAAGACCTTCCGGATCTTCCATCTCAACAGGATGAGAATAACCTAATGAAAGGATTAACTTGCTTCCCTGCTTCTGTGCTCTGTAACCTACACCGTTTACTTCAAGCACTTTCTCATAACCATCTGTAACACCGATTACCATGTTGTTAATAAGTGTTCTTGTAAGACCATGTAAAGATTTCATCTTCTTAAGGTCATTTGGTCTGTTAACAACGACTGTTTCGCCGTCCTTTTTGATTTCCATTTCCTCAGGTAATACTCTCTCAAGTGTTCCCTTAGGTCCTGTAATAGTCACCTTATTATTTTCTGCAATATCAACAGTTACGCCTGCTGGTATAGCGATAGGCATTCTTCCTATACGTGACATGCCGTTACCTCCTTAAATAAATTGAGTTATATTTTAGAACTATTGTGAAAGAGGAAACTAAAAAGTTTCGTCCTTTCACCGTCCTAATGTTTAATAATTATCTATAACAGATTACCAAACGAATGCGAGAACTTCTCCACCAACGTTTTCTTTTCTGGCAACCTTATCAGTAAGTATTCCTTTATTTGTTGAAATAATAGCAATACCTAAACCTCCAAGTACTCTTGGGAGTTCATCTTTACCAGCGTAAACACGAAGACCCGGTTTAGAGATTTTCTTAATACCTGTAATGACTTTTTCATTCTTGTCTTTACCGTATTTTAATGTAATTCTAATAACGTCAAAGTTACCATCTTTAACGATATCATACTTTGTGATATATCCTTCGTTAACAAGAATATCAGCGATAGCTAATTTCATTTTTGATGATGGTACATCAACTGTATCATGTTTAGCAGTATTTGCATTACGGATTCTTGTAAGCATATCTGCGATTGGATCACTCATAGTCATCTTAAATATCCTCCTAATAAAACTTGATTACCAGCTTGCTTTTCTAACGCCTGGTATCTGTCCCTTATATGCTAATTCACGGAAGCAAATTCTGCAAATTCCATACTTTCTTAAATATGCGTGTGGACGACCACAAATTCTACAACGGTTGTATTCCTGTGTTGAGAATTTCGCTTTACGCGCCTGTTTAACTTTCATAGCAGATCTAGCCATGGATTTCCCTCCTTAACTACTTTGCAAATGGCATATTAAATAATGTCAATAATTCACGAGCTTCTTCATCTGTGTTAGCTGTAGTAACAATAATAATGTCCATACCTCTAACCTTATCAACCTTATCGTATTCGATTTCAGGGAAGATAATCTGTTCTTTAATTCCAAGAGCATAATTTCCTCTGCCGTCAAATGCATTAGGATTTACACCTCTAAAGTCTCTTACTCGAGGAAGAGCAAGGTTTACTAATCTGTCTAAGAATTCGTACATCTTTTCTCCTCTGAGAGTTACTTTACATCCGATTGGCTGTCCTTCTCTTAATTTGAAGTTCGCTACAGAATTTTTAGCTCTGGTAACAACAACCTTCTGACCTGTGATTGTTTCAAGATCCTTAACAGCTGTTTCTAATACCTTAGCATTTTCCTTCGCTTCGCCAACACCCATATTTATAACAATTTTGTCGATTTTAGGGATCTGCATTTCGTTCTTATATTCGAACTTCTTCTGCATAGCATCTCTAATCTCTGTCAAATAAGTTTCTTTAAGTCTTGCCACTTTTCTGGACCTCCTCTCCTAATTAATCAATTACGTCGCCAGTCTTCTTGGCAATACGTACTTTCTTTCCATCTTCTACTTTGTATCCAACTCTTGTAACCTGTCCTTTAACAACAAGCATTACGTTAGATGCATCGATAGGTCCTTCCTGAGTAACAATACCACCGTTCTGGTTCTGTGCACTTGGCTTTGTGTGCTTTGTATGCACATTAACACCATCAACTGTTACGGTATTCTTCTTCGCATTTACTGCAGAAACTTTACCTTCTTTACCTTTGTCTTTTCCGGCAATTACTCTAACAGTATCGCCTTTTTTAATTTTCATAGCTGACATATATGCATACCTCCTATAAAACTTCAGGTGCCAAAGATACAATTCTCATGAACTGCTTATCTCTTAATTCTCTGGCAACCGGCCCAAAAATACGTGTTCCTCTTGGGGTCTTATCATCTTTTATAATTACAGCAGCATTTTCGTCAAATTTGATGTATGAACCATCTTTACGACGAGCGCCCTTAACAGAACGAACTACTACAGCCTTTACAACGTCACCCTTTTTAACAACTCCGCCTGGTGTTGCATCTTTAACAGTAGCAACGATAATATCACCGATGTTCGCATATCTTCTAGTAGATCCGCCCATTACTCTGATTGTAAGTAATTCTTTAGCGCCTGTATTATCAGCAACCTTAAGTCTACTTTCCTGTTGAATCATGCTGTATTCCTCCTTTTAATCTTAAAGCCTTATTTAGCCTTTTCAATAATTTCAACAAGTCTCCATCTCTTATCCTTAGATAATGGTCTTGTTTCCATAACTTTTACTGTATCACCGATACCGGCTGTGTTTTCTTCGTCATGAGCTTTTAACTTGTAAGTTCTCTTAACGATTTTGTTATATAAAGGATGCTTTACATGATCCTCTACAGCAACAACGATAGTTTTTTCCATCTTATCGCTAATAACTTTGCCTGTACGTGTTTTTCTTAAATTTCTTTCCACAACAATATCTCCTTTTCAATCACTAAAAAACTATTCAGCAGCATTTGCCTTTTCAACGATAACCGTCTGAATTCTGGCAATGTTCTTTCTTACATCTTTAATTCTGCTTGTGTTATCTAACTGGTTTGTTGCGTTCTGGAATCTTAAATTGAAAAGTTCCTTCTTAGCAGCTACTAATTCATCCTGTAATTCTGCAGCTGATTTTGTCTTTAAATCTTCTACATATGTCTTACTTTTCACTGTTATCACCGCCTTCTAAATCTTCACGTGAAACGACTTTACATTTCACTGGAAGCTTATGTGTTGCCAGTCTCAATGCTTCTCTTGCTACATCTTCAGGAACTCCTGCGAGCTCGAACATTACACGACCTGGCTTAACAACAGCTACCCAATATTCAAGTGCACCTTTACCTTTACCCATTCGAGTTTCAGCTGGTGTCGCTGTAACTGGTTTGTCTGGGAAGATTTTAATCCAAACCTTACCACCTCTTTTTACGTGACGTGTCATCGCAATTCTGGCAGCTTCGATCTGATTTGACTTAATCCATCCTGGTTCCATTGCTACGATACCGAATTCACCGTAAGTGATTTTGTTACCTCTTGTAGCTTTACCTCTCATAGAACCACGGAACTGTTTTCTATGCTTTACTCTTTTTGGCATTAACATTATTTATCGCTCCCTTCTTTAGTTGGAAGTATTTCGCCGTTATAAACCCAAACCTTAACACCTACTTTACCGTAAGTTGTATCAGCTTCAGCGAAACCATATTCGATATCAGCACGTAATGTCTGAAGAGGGATTGTTCCCTCGCTATAGAATTCTGTACGAGCCATATCAGCACCACCAAGTCTTCCGGAACAAGCAGCCTTGATTCCCAAAGCTCCTGCCTTTAATGTTCTAGACATTGAAGACTTCATAGCTCTTCTGAAAGATACACGATTTTCTAACTGAGCAGCAATGTTTTCAGCTACTAACTGTGCATCCTTATCAGGTCTCTTAACATCTTTAACGTCCATGAATAACTTCTTATCAGTCATTTTCTGAACTTCTGCTTTAACCTTTTCGATTTCAGCACCACCCTTACCAATAACAAGGCCAGGCTTAGCTGTGTAAACATTAACTCTTACTCTGTCAGATGATCTTTCGATTTCAATCTTTGAAACACCTGTACTATATAATCTCTTCTTAAGATATGTTCTGATCTGATAATCTTCAACAAGATTGTCTGCGAAATCAGCTTCAGCATACCATTTTGAGTCCCAGTCTTTGATAACTCCGACTCTTAATCCATGAGGATTAACTTTCTGTCCCATACTTTGCCTCCTTCTTATCTTTCATCAAGCACGATAGTAATGTGGCTGTTTCTCTTTAAGATTCTATAAGCTCTACCCTGTGCTCTAGGTTTGATTCTCTTCATTGTAGGTGCTGCATTTGCGAAGCATTCTGCAATGTAAAGTTTACTAACATCCATGTTGTTATTGTTTTCAGCGTTTGCAACAGCTGAGTTTAATAATTTCAAAATTACTGAAGATGCATATCTTGGGTTGTATGTGAGAATACCGATAGCACTCT
>JAEEGF011503878.1_pt1 | contig 38906 bp, 21 predicted proteins | sample 9134171 | NCBI WGS metagenome assembly JAEEGF01 (sample SAMN16246542, study PRJNA631951) | gut metagenome | biome: gut microbiome; feature: rumen; material: AP-attached | host: Bos | place: Iran: Karaj | collected 2018-10 | reverse complement strand
AAAAACGCGATCCTCGAACGCTTCGAGGCGGCCGGCATCTGGTACATGCCTTTAAAGGGCACGATCCTGAAAGATATGTACCCGGCCCTCGGTATGCGGGAAATGTCCGACATCGATATCCTGATCGATCCGGAGCGGATGGAGGATGCGGACGGGATCATGCGGGAGATGGGGTATGAAGACGGAGAAGTGGGAAGTACCCATACCGCTTACCATAAAGATCCCGTATACAACTTTGAATTGCACAAACTCCTGTTTTCACCGCTTATCAGTCATAAGGCATTGCATGATTACTATCTGGACGTGTGGAAACACGCTCTCCCGGATCAGGACAAACGCTTCGGCTATCATTTCAGTGACGAAGACTTCTACCTTTTTATGCTTGCACACGAGTATAAGCATTATTCTCAGGGCGGGACAGGTCTTCGCTCCCTGCTGGATACTTACGTATACTGCACCCGCAAGGGCGATTCCCTTGACTGGAATTACATCCGCGCCGAGCTGAAAAAACTTGAAATAACGGACTTTGAAGAGCAGAACCGCAGCCTGGCGTTCGCGCTTTTCAGTGAAGAGAAGCTGAGTGAGGCTCAGCAGAAAATGTTTGACTACATTCTTTCCTCTGGTGCCTACGGAACAGTAACGAACCGGGTGGCGAACGAGATTAACCGTAAAGACAGAGGCGGCGGCTCAAGCCTGCGTTATATTTTCTGCCGAGTCTTTCCGCCAATGGATCGTGTGCGTCAGACATATCCGACCTTTGCCAAATATCCCATCCTGCTTCCTTTCCTGCCGGTCTACCGGCTGATACGGAGCGCAAAGCTTAACAAAGGTGGCATAAAAGCAGAAATAAAGGCGATTTTAAAGTACAACCGCAAAAAAGCAGACACTTCTCCCGAGAAAACGAACGATTAAAAAGAAAAACGAATTTTTATAAAGTGGCATTTTCCCTCTCTTTGTGCTAAAGTATCAGGTGGACAGTTGCGGGCTTGTGATTGTCCTCTTTGAGCGTCAAAGAGAGTTTTCTTTTTTTGATCATGAAGTCCGCCGCTAATAAACGAAAACAAATTTGATACAGAAATAGGGGAAAAAACAGGCACCCCTGTGAAAACGACGAAAGGAATATCGGGAAGCCTGCCCGATGGAGGAACGTTATGAAGCATAGCTTGAAACGGGTGCTGGCAATTCTGCTGGCACTGGCATTGACGGTTCCGTCCAACGTTTTGGCGGACAGCCAGACACAGAGTCCGGACAGCGGACAGAAAACAGAAACCTCCGCTGAAGCCGGAAAGACTTCTGAAGCGGAGCCCTCAGAACAGAGGAACGACGCGGCGAAACCGGATGTAAAAGACCAATTGCCTTCAGATACGGCGGTGAGAGGAAGAGCTGTCGCAATGGTTGCGTATGCGGACGGCGAGGGTTTTGCATCCTTTGATTCTCTTGAGGCAGCTGTTGCAGCAGCGGGAACCGGGGAAGGCGAAGACATTCTCAGCATGGATATCTCCTTAGCATCGAACATAACCATTGGCGCTCCGTTGGAGATTAATAAATCTATCACCATTGATGGCGGCGGCAAAACTATAACAGCTGGGGCTGAAATGAATGAAGTGATCCTGATTGGCAGCAATGACGTCACCCTTAAGAATCTGACGGTAGACGGCGCTAACACTGCCGAGCACGGTATTCAGGCCTGGCATGCAAACGACGTTTCTTTGCAGAATGTTACAGCTAAGAACAGCAATGGATACGGCGTTCTGGTCAACGGTTCTGCAGTCACGGCTGAAGGTCTGAACACCAGCGGCAATGCCTGGGGCGGTGTAAACGTAGATACAAGTTCCGATCCTAAAGCTGCTAGCTTTACGATGAGCTCCGGCACGCTGGCGGAAGCTTATTCGATAATTGTAGAAAACGACAGTGCGACAGTCCCGGCAACGCTGAATGTCAGCGGCGGCAATTTCCAGGGCGTGGGCATCAATCCCGAGCACAGTGCCGGCCTGATTGTCGGCAATGTGACCGGCGGCAATTATGCCACAGGCGTTCAGGATGTTCTGATTGCCGAGGGTATGAAGTATGACAGCGAGACCGGCACGATCGTTGCTGCAAACTATGTTGCAGAAATCGGCGAAGGTGCAGGCCGAGTACGGTTTGAGTCGTTGGCTGAAGCACTGGCAGCTGCGCAGAATAGAGATACTGTCAAACTGCTTGTTGATGTTGATGCTACAACCACGATGTACAGCGGTGATACGCGCTTTAACCTGTGGATCAATAAGAGCATCACACTTGATGGCGCAGGGCATATCCTGACAATTAAGGGACGTGGAATTGGTATTCAAGGAGCTGACAGCAATATAGATGTGACCTTGAGTAATATTATAGTTAAGAATATTGGTGACGAAAACGGACGTTGTATCGATACGCGCGGTAAACTGAGCAGTCTGACCCTGAATAACGTAACGCTGACTACAGAAGAGAGCGGATATACAGGTTACCTTCAGCCGCTGACCATTGGAGGGAACCAGGCAGATGCAACTAATGTGACAATTATTGAAAGCAGTATTATTGCTAGTACTTCTGCTAACAAGGGATATGCGATTATAACGTTTAATCCGGTAAATATGACTATCGAAGGAAGCTCGCTTAAGGGCTGGGCTTGCTTGAACCTGAAAGGACCGGATGGTTCTGCTGGCTCCAATGGCTCATTGATTAGAGTGACTGACAGTACCCTGGTTAGTGCAAACAGTACTCCTGGATACAGCAACTCGTATAGTCTTATAAAAATTGAAGATAATAACGTTCATGTAGAAATCACGGATTCCAGCATTACTGTAAATGGTGGAGACAATCTCCAGTCCATAGTAAGTTTTCAGAAACCGAACCAGACCATTGCAGCAGAATCCACGGTTTCGCTTGGCACAGGAAATAATGTTACGTTAGAAGGCAACTATTCCTTTGCTTCCGGTGAGGGCAACAGCAGCAAGTTAGCCATTTCGGGTGGAATCTTCAACGTTCCTGTTCCTGAGGAGGCTTGTGCTGAAGGCTATATCCCTAAGGACAACGGCGACGGCACTTTTACTGTAAAACTCGGTGCTTATATTGCTCAGGTTGGCGAAGTAAAGTACGAAACCTTGGATGAAGCGATTAACGCCGCTAATGGACAGACGATCATTCTGCTGGCGGATGCAGAGTATACCCTGCCTGCCGGTGAGACTTTGAAAGTTAATCCCAATGGAAAGATCTTCACAATCATCGCGGCAGAGGGTTGTATACTCAATACTGAAGAGGCCGAGGGGGTGTTTACCTATAATGCTGTACAGGCGGTCGCAAAGATAGGTGACACTTTGTATGCGACATTGCAGGAGGCTGTTGCGGCTTCCCAGACCGGCGACACGGTCGAGGTCATTGTAGCTGGCACCTATACGCTTCCTGGGCTGCCCAGAAATATCATGCTTGAAGGCAAGGTCGAGGGCGTTGCGTTCAATCATACGGGAACAGGAAATATCGCGGCAATTCCCAATGGTGCAACGTTTAAGAATGTATCTTTCATTTTTGGTAATAATAATTACCATGGCTTCCAGCACAACGGCGGTTTGACCTTTGAAAACTGCACGTTCAACGGCAAGTTCTTCACCGATGGGAATGAGACTTACACGAACTGCACCTTCAATCAGACGGCCAGCGATTATCATGTATGGGTTTACGGCGGTCCTAGTACTATCACGTTTGACACCTGTACTTTTAGTGGAAGCGGCAAGTTTATTCATGTTTACAACGAAACAAGTACAAACAATAAACTGATTGTTAAAGATTGTATATTCATCAACAATGGCGCTGCAAACAAAGCCGCAATCAACGTTAAAGAGACTGGTGGCACCAGAACCACTGCTTTAAAGTGTGAGGTTGAGATCAGTGGAGCCATAGTGCTTACAGGGAGTTTCCCTGATGACAGCAAATCTGCAGATACTGTATTTACTGGTAATGGCTTGTTCATGGTCGATGACCGTTTGCTGAATGGCGCTGAGCCAGAGGTTCATGTCCTGGCAGATTGTACAGTCAATGGAACGACTGTCCAAGAGGAATATCCCGCATATGTCGCTGAGGTGACGATTGACGGTACCACGACCAAGTATACAACCCTCCAAGGAGCAGTCAATGCGGCACACGCACTGGAAGGTGATGTAACCGTCACTTTGCTTACGGATACGGTTGAAAACGTCTGGATCCATCAGAAGCTCGGATTGAACCTGACGATCACCGGCGACAGCGAGAACAAACCGACCGTCAAGGGCAACCTGATCATTGACGGCGACGGTGACTTCTCGGCGTCCCGTACGGACACGCTAACTATCGAAAACCTGAAAGTCGTGAAAGATTCGAATACGACACTAAAGTATTCTAATGCGCTTATCATTTTCCCGGCTACTTCGGGAGTTGCTGCAAGCCAGACGTTCATTGGTAATCATAATAATTATGCGCATCATGTGACCATTCAGAACTGTGAATTTGATGCGAATGGCGATCAGACGGTTGCGGCAATTCGCTCTACTACTGGTGGTGGATGTTTCAAGGACGCAACGTTCAGCAATCTGGTTGCAAGCAATATGCATAGTCTTGCGCAGTTCAATGCGTCAAGTGATTTCCACTTTGATGGCTGCAAAGCTACTAACGTTAAAAACGGCATTAACGTCAGTGGTGGTAATGGTAATGGAAGTATCAATAATACCACCATCGATGCTTTGGGGTATGCATTCCGCTTTGCAACAACAACTGAAGGAGGCACAGTCACATTAACAAACAACACGTTTAGCGGTATTGGAACTGCTGATGATGACGGTGCGGTTGTTACCAGAGACGTTTCAGGTACGAACGCTTCCACTGTTAAAATCGAAAGCGGTTACTATAACGGAAAGATCAATGCGTCTGATACAAACAAGAAAATAGTCATTACGGGCGGTTTCTTTAAGGAGTTGCCGCCGGCTGAGCTGTGTGGTACAGACGCTGATGGTAATCAGCTGTACCCGATTGCAAGCAGCGATGCTGATTATCCGTACACCGTGGGTGTTGCGGTTGCCGTAGTTGACAATGTCGGATATACCATCTTTGCCGATGCGGTTGCGGCGTCTGATAACGGAACCAAGGTTATCACGCTTCTTGCGGATATTGAGGAACCGTACACGCTTCAATCCGGCAGCATCCAGGTCGCTCACAACGGTAAGACCTTGACGGTTAAGGCTCCGGAAGGCTTTGTCCTAAAGACTTCGGAAACTGAAGGTATAACGACGTATACGGTCCAGGCTGCGGTTGCGAAGATCGGCGATGTTCTGTATGCGACGTTAAAAGAAGCGGTTAGGGCAGCTGAAGATGGAGATACAGTAACCCTTCTCGCAAATGTCACGGAAAGCTTTTTTGTTCCGGATGGCGAAAGAACGATTACGATTGATCTGGGCGGATTTACCATGACCGGAGATCTTTTATTAGATGACGGTCCGAACGTAACGGTTCAGAACGGAACGATTGCCGGTACTGTAACAGTCTATGGCGGAACTACAGAAAACCATAACAGCTTTACACTGGCCAGTGACGCAGTTATCAATGCTGCGTATGGTATTATTCTCAGAGAAGCATACGGGACTAACGGCCCCGACGGAACGGGATCTACCATTAATATCAATGGTACTGTGAACGGTATCGTCTGGGTCATGGGCAACATTCTTGCAGGCGATTCTGTGATTAACGTAAACAATGGTGCAGAGATCACCGGTGATGATGTCGGTATTGCGCTGAATGGTGCGGCAACGCTCAATATCGCAGAAGGAGCTACGGTTACTGGTACTGCTACCGGTATTGAGGTCCGTGCAGGCAAGCTGAACGTTACTGGTGGTACTATTATCGGCAATGGCGCTCCTACCGAGGTGACTCCTAACGGTAACGGCACGACCTCTACGGGTGCTGGCATTGCTGTTGCTCAGCACACCACTAAGCTGCCGATCGAAGTTTGCATCAGCGGCGGTGAAATCAAAGGATTCTCTGCCTTCTATGAGAGCAATCCTGAAAACAACAGCGCAGAAGATATTGCAAAGGTCAAATTGTCGATTACCGGCGGTACCTTCACAGCGACCGCAGGCGGTACGGCGATCGTTTATTCCGAAAACAAGACGGCCCTCATCTCAGGTGGTACCTATTCGCTTGAACCGGATGCGAAATATATCGTTCCTGAAAAGGCCGCGGTAAAAAGCGGCGACGTGTGGACCATTGGTGACGCTGTCGCTCAGATCGGTACAACTGGCTATGCTACGCTGGCAGCAGCAATTGAGGCGGTTCAGGACACCGAGACCATTACCCTGTTGACAGACAGCCCGACGGCGAGTGCGAACAATGGGAAGACCTTTACAATTGCGATGAACGGCCATACGCTGACGGGTATCACCTGGGTCACTGACGATACAACCCTTACATTAGACGGCAGCATTGAAGGCTCAACTTACAACGGCAGTGTGTATGTCGGATATGCGGATAACAACAACGGTAATATCATTCTTGATGGCGGCACATACACATGTGCAAGTGGCAATACGGTATTGCACATTAATGGAACCTGCTTGAATTCCAATGTAACGATCAAGAATGCTAAAATCACTAGTCCGGATGACAACGGTATTCAGCTCAACGGAAAAGGCACTTTTGTTATCGAAAACAGTGAAATCACTGGTGCGACCGGTGTGTACGTGAAGTCCGGCAACTTGACAATTACAGACAGCAAAATCACCGGCAATATGAATCCGGTGAATTACAATTACAACGGTAATGGTGCAAACCCGACAGGGGATGCGATCGTAATCGATGCCTGTGAATATCCCGGTGGCGCACCGACTGTGATTATTGGAGAAGGCAACACCTTTACCGCTACCAAGAAACAGATAGGGTATTATGAGTTTGACGCAGATAATGATGGCAACACAGTTCCTGCTGTTGTCAGATCCGTCACGAATGAGTTGACTCTGTCAGATGGCTATGCGTGGACGAAGGATGACAATGATTATGTTATTGGGAAGGCTGTTGCCCAAATAGGTGATACGTTGTATGCGTCATTGAAGGACGCTGTTGAGGCAGTCCCGGCTAATGGAACTGCAACAACGATCACTATGATCGCTGACGAAACAATCAATGTTACGGGCTACGCACTCACTATTCCCGCAGGCAAGAACATCGTTCTTGACCTGAACGGCAAGACTGTGGTAGGTGCTTGCACCATTTCCGGCACGTCTGCGCTAATTCGCAACTTGGGCACGCTTACCATTAATGACAGCAGCGATCCTTCGACCGGCAAACTGATTGGTGGCGCCGATCCGACCTGGACCTGGGACGGCTCGGATGACTACAGCGGCAGCTATGCCAGCAACCTGATCAGAAACGAAGGCACGCTTACTGTTAACGGCGGCACGCTCTATAACGCCAGCTCGGGCAGCGCAGCCTACGCCATCGATAACTACAGCGCCGGCAAGGTCACCATCAATGGCGGTGTGGTCGACGCGAAGAAGGCATCTGCGATCCGCATGTTCTACTGCAATGGCGGCGCAATCACTGTTAATGGCGGCGCGATCGGTCGGTACATCAGCGATGACGATTGCTGCTACATGGGCATTCAGGTCATGGGTGGCACGGATTCCGATGTGATTATTACCGGCGGTACGATTGCAGGCAATTGGGCTTTTTATAGTAATGGAACGGGAGAAAGCTCGGTCGGTATTTCCAACGGCACCTTTGACGGGTATGTTGGCTTTGGCAGCACCGGCCCTGCCGATATCGCCATCTCCGGCGGAACGTTCCTTGAATGGGTCGGAACATATGGAAACCAGACTGGTTTCATCTCTGGCGGCAAGTATGCCGAAGAACCGGATGCTGAGTATATCGCTCCCGGCAAGTGTGCTATCAAGGATGGCGAGTACTGGATCATCGGCGAAGCTGTCGCTCAGATCGGCACGATTGGCTATGCTACACTGGCTGATGCTTTCGCAGCAGCGCAGGACGGCGACACCATCAAACTGCTGAAGGATTGCGCCGGCAACGGCATCATTGCTCCGCAGGGCAAGTTCACGACCGGTCTGACAGTGGACTTTGACGGTCACACTTATACGGTCGATGGAACTACCGTCGGTTCTGCCGGAACGGAAACCAATGGCTTCCAGCTCCTGATGGGCAATACCATCACCTTCAAGAATGGTACGATCACGTCTGAAAAGGCAAGTATCCTCGTTCAGAATTACAGCAACCTGACGCTTGAGGGCATGACGCTGACGCTGAATAATGCAAATGATACCGGTGCGTACACCCTGTCAGACAACAATGGCAAAATCCTGATTAAGGATACGACCATCAATGCGAACCCGGCCGGCGGCTTTGCCTTTGACGTCTGCCGTTATTCCAGCTATCCTTCCGTCAATGTGACGGTTGATGGCAGCAGCATTATCAACGGCAACATTGAAGTTTATGCTTCCGGCAATGACACCAAGAACGGCTTCAGCCTGGCTCTGAATAGCGGTACGCTGAACGGCACGATCGTGATGGATCCTTCAGCCGGCGCAGCTATGGCTGTTACACCGGATAAGGTAAGCATCACGAAGGCCAAGACCTTTGAGGCGACAGTATCAGAAGGATACAAGTGGATCGATCAGAATGAGACCACACACAAGCTGGTCCTTTGCTATACGGTGACCATTGATCTGAATGGAGGTACGCATGCGAAAGCAGATGCCGATGGCAAGATTGTAATCGAAGACGTGGCGCGTCTTGCAAATCTCCAGTCGGTGATCAATGAAGCGATCACGATAGACGGTGTAGTCACGCCGCCCGCCAAGACCAATTATGGCTTTGACAAGTGGCTGATTGTTGACGGCACTGATAATATCGAACTGACGGATGACACGCAGGTTCTGGGGCCGGTGACCGTGATCGCCAAGTACATCGGCGATCCGAAACTGGTCATTTACACTGACGGTATCGACGGTATCTTGCAGCAGTTTGAGGTGGCTTACGGCGATCCGATGCCTACGTTTACCGATACTGCCAAGCTGCCTTTGAAGACAGCCAGAGACACGGCAGAACAGCATTTCACCTATCACGACAATGATCTCTGGGATGCCGAAATTGCCGAGTTCGTTGAAAGAGACTACGTCTACAACCTGAAGTGGATCGAAGTGTTCACGCTCAAGTTCACGTATACCATCGACGGCGAAGAATTTGAAGTAACGCAACTTGTTGAGCATGGTCAGTATGCGACTGCCCCGACGCTTGATCCTGCACCGAGCGAGGTAGGCAAAACCTTCATCGGCTGGTTTGACGGCAACAATCAGTATGATTTCACAACGCCTGTTACCGCCAACCTGACGCTTGTCGCAAAATTTGAAGTAAATGAACACACGGTCACCTTCATGGATGGCAGTGAAGAGATCGCAAAGCTCACAGTACCTTACGACAACCCGGTCACCGCACCTGCGGATCCGACGCGGGAAGGCCATATCTTCGCCGGCTGGTTCAAAGACGATTCGGTCTTTGACTTTGCAACGCCGATCACTGAAGATATTACTCTTACGGCACATTGGACCGAAGCGGTCGCCAAGATCGGCGATACTCTGTATGCCACGCTGGCGGAAGCTTTTGCGGCGGCCGAGACCGGCGATACGATAGTCCTGCTGAAAGACGTCGCGGAGCTCCTGGATGTCCCGGCGGGTAAGACGGTAACGCTGGATCTGAACGGCAAGACCTTGACGGTTGATCCTGACGGTGGATACAACTACATCAACGGTGATCTGACCATTGACGGAACTGCTGAAGGCAGCAAGGTCGTTGTGGAAGACTACGGTATTGTGCCCAAGGCCGGCAGCAAGTTGACCATCAACGGCGGTGAGTTTACCGGTGACGGTTACTACATGTTCTACGTCATGGGCGGCGAGCTGGTCATCAAAAACGGTACGTTTAGCAATGACTACAACATCGTGAACTGCTATGCTAGCGGAGACTATGCTCTCGGCGGCAAGTTGACCATCAACGGCGGTGAATTTACTGTAACAGATACCGAAGATGGCACAGTTGTCATGGGCTTCGAAAACAGTGAGATTACTATCCATGACGGTATCTTTAACGGCACGTATGCCTTCTGGACCGGAGAGGGTTCCCTAGATGACGGCGTCGAATACACGCCCGCCAAGGCGACCATCAACGGCGGTACGTTTAACGGTGAAGTCGGAGTTGACGGCGACGGAACGCTGAACATTGACGGCGGCACCTTCAACGATGCGGTCTACGCAGACGGCGACGGAACGCTGGTGGTCAGCGACGGCAGATACACAGATTATGTCTTCCCTGAAGACGTAGTTGAAGGCAAGCTCTGCACAACAGAACCTAAGGAGGATGATTACTTCCACATTGTCGATGCTGTAACGGTCATCTTTGACGCTGGTAACGGTACGGACAACATCGAAGTCAAACTGCCGAAGGGTGAGGCGATTCCTTCTGCCGATATCCCTGAAGATCCTGAAAAGGACGGCGCTATTTTCGCCGGCTGGTTCAAGAACGGTGAAGCATTTGACTTTGAGACTATTATCAACGAAGATACGACGCTGACGGCACAGTGGACCGAAGCTGTCGCGAAGATCGGAGATACCTTATATGCTACGCTGGCGGAAGCCATCGCGGCAGCACAGGACGGCGATACGGTCGAACTGCTGAAGGATATCACGGCTGACCTTGATTCTGTAACGGATCTGACGGCCGGTGTGTTCAACATCGACAAGAACATCACCATTAACGGCAACGGTCATACCGTGAGCGCGAGCGGTGAGAAGAACGTCCATATCTTCAACGTCCTGAGCGGAACGGCTGCTATCGAAAACATCGTTCTTGATGGCAACGGGAAGGCGAAGTCCGGTATCCACGCCTATGCAGACACGAACGTTACTCTGACGAACGTTGAGTCCAAGAACAACACCGGCGCCGGCGTTATCGTGAACGGTGCAACGGTCACGGCAACTGATCTGAAGACCTCCGGCAATGCCTGGGGCGGCGTCAACGTAGATGCAAGAGACGGACATAATGCTGAAGTTGCCATCGGCGGCGAAAGCAAGCTGGAAGAGACCTATTCCGTCTACACGGACAACACCTCCTCCGCGAATGTGACGGTCACGATCAACGGCGGCGAGTACAACAACGTTGCTATCGTTGCGGGTGACAACACCACGATCAATATCACCGACGGTACCTTCAATGCGGTCGGCAAGGCAGATGCTGCGAACGGCACGATCGCAGTCTCCGACGGTCAGTACAAGGTTTATGTTGCACCTGAAAACGTCGTGGAAGGCAAGCTCTGCACCACGGTCCCTGACGCAAGCGGTTATTATCACATCGTTGACGCGATCAAGGTCACCTTCGACGCCAACGGCGGTAACTTCGGCAAGGACGAAAACGATGCACTGATCGACACGAAGGAGATCCTGGTACCGAAGGGTGAGACGATTCCTGCGGCGGATAAACCTGCGGATCCTGTTAAGGAAGGCTTCGTATTCGGCGGCTGGCTCAAGGATGATGTGGAGTTCTACTTTGGCAATGCTATCATCGAGGAGATTACTCTGACGGCCAAGTGGACGGCCGGTGAATACACCATTACATTCGTTGATGAAGACGGTATCACACAGCTTGCGACAATTACGGCGCCTTACAACACCGAGATCACGGCTCCTGCGGATCCTACCAAGGATGGCTTCATCTTCGTGGGCTGGAATCAGGAGATTCCGGGAACCATGCCTGCAGAAAATCTGACGATCCAGGCACAGTGGACCGAAGCAGTTGCGAAGATCGGCGACGAGCTGTATGCGACACTGGCGGAAGCCTTTGCAGCGGCTCAGAACGGCGATACGATCGTCCTGCTGAAGGATGTTGCGGAACTCCTGGACGTCCCGGCGGGCAAGACGGTAACGCTTGACCTGAACGGCAAGACCCTGACGGTCGATCCTGACGGTGGATACAACTACATTAACGGTGATCTGACCATTGACGGAACAGCTGAAGGCAGCAAGGTTGACGTAAAGAATTCCGGCATTGCTCCTCGTACCGGCGGCAAGCTGACCATCAATGGCGGTGAGTATACCGGTGAAGACTATATGTTCTACCTCGTTGGCGGCGAACTGGTCATCAATGACGGCAGCTTCACCGGCGTATACAACATCGTGAACTGCTATGCCAGCGGAGACTATGCTCTCGGCGGCAAGGTTACCATTAACGGCGGTGAATTTACGGTCAACGATCCGGAATGGGACGGAACAGCAGTGATGGGATTCGAGAACAGCGAGATCACCATCAACGGAGGTGTGTTCAGCGGTCAGTATGCTTTCGTGGTCGGACATGACACATTAAACAGCGGCGTTGATCATACACCTGGCAAGGCGACCATCACCGACGGTACCTTTAACGGTCCTGTTGTAGTTAACGGTGACGGCACTTTGACCATCGACGGCGGTATCTTCAATGATACTGTCACGGCAGACGGCGACGGGACGCTCCTTGTCAGCGATGGCAGCTTCAAGTACTATGTTGAACCTGAATATGTCGTAGAAGGCAAGCTTTGCACCACCGTCCCCGGTGATGACGGCTACTATCACATTGTCGATGCGATCAAGGTCACCTTCGATGCCAACGGCGGTAACTTCGGCAAGAACGAGAACGAGCAGCCTATCACGACGAAGGAAGTCCTGGTACCGAAGGGAGAAGCGGTCCCTGAAGCGGAAGTGCCGGCACCTGAAAGAGAGGGAGGCACCTTTAGCGGCTGGAATCCTGAAATCCCTGCCAGTGTTACCGAGGATACTACCTTGACAGCGCAGTGGACAGCCACCATCACCTTCAAGAACGGTGACGAAGTGCTTCAGAGCACCGAAGTCGCCTATGGCGAGATGCCTGTCTATAACGGCGCGACGCCGACGAAGGCGGCTGACGATCAGTTCACCTACACCTTCACCGGCTGGGATCCAGAGATCGTAGAAGTAGCCGGACCGGCCACCTATACGGCGGTCTTTGATCCGATCGGCAAGCCTTACACGATCACCTGGGTGGTCGACAGCTTCGAAATCGAAGTGGAATTTGCCTTTGGATCAACGATCAAGGCACCGAAGGATCCGACCAAGGAAGGCTATATCTTCGCTGGCTGGCTGCCTGCCATTCCGGAAACGATGCCTGCAGAAAATCTGAGAATCGTTGCGCAGTGGACTGAGCCCGTGGCGAAGATCGGCAAAACCTATTATGGAACGCTGGCGGAAGCTATTGAAGCGGCAAAGAACGGTGAGACGATCGACCTGCTGAAGGATATCACGGCTGATCTTGATTCTGTAACGGATCCGACGGCCGGTGTGTTCAACATCGACAAGAGCATTACCATCGACGGCAACGGTCATACCGTGACCGCAAGCGGGACTCAGAACGTCCATATCTTCAACGTCCTGAGCGGAAACGTTACCATTAAGGATGTCGTTCTGGACGGCAGCAATAAGGCAAAGTCTGGTATTCACGCCTATTTAGATTCGAACGTCACCCTGACAAACGTCGAGTCCAAGAACAACACCGGTGCGGGTGTCATCGTGAACGGCGCGACAGTCACGGCCACTGGACTGAAGACCTCCGGCAATGCCTGGGGTGGTGTCGACGTAGATGCAAGAGATGGACATGATGCGGTATTCACCATCGGCGGTGACAGCAAGCTGGAAGAGACCTATTCTGTCTACACGGATAACACCTCCTCCGCAAATGTGACGGTCACGATCAACGGCGGCGAACACAACAATGTTTCCATCGTTGCGGGCGACAACACCACGATCAATATCACCGACGGTACCTTTAACGCAGTCGGCATCAATCCTGAGGGTGAAGCTGATGGCACGATCACAGTCTCCGGAGGCAAGTACAAAGAGGTTGTTGATCCGGAGTATATCGTTGATGGTATGATCTGCACTACAACACAGGATTCTGACGGGTATTACCACATCGTTGAAGCGATCAAGGTCACGTTTGAGGCTAATGGCGGTAACTTTGGCAAGGATGAAAGTGATCAGCTTATCACAGTAAGGGAAGTCATTGTTCCGAAGGGAGAAGCGATTCCTGAAGGAGAAATTAAGACTCCTGAAAGAGAGGGCTATACTTTCACCGGCTGGAATGCTATAATTCCTGAAACGGTTACCGCACCGCTGACTTTACTGGCTCAGTGGACAGTCAATAAGTACACGATCACCTTCAAGAACGGTGAACAGGTGCTGCAGAGCAGTGACGTTGCTTATGGTGAGATGCCTGAATATACTGGAGCTACTCCGACTAAGGAGGCGGATGCACAGTACACCTACACTTTCAAGGGATGGGATCCTGAGATAACAGCGGTAACGAAAGAAACAACTTATACAGCCACCTTTACAGGAACACTCAATAAATATACTGTGAAGTTCCTGAGTGAAGCGGGCGAAGAAGTAAGCTCTGCAGAATACGAATATGGTACCAAGGCTACAGAGATTATTGTACCGGAGGCCCCTCAGCAGAACAACTACAGATTTATCGGCTGGTTTGTAGGTGATACGGAATATGACTTCACGGATGAGTCAAATATCATTACGGAAGCCTTGACAGTTACCGCCAAATACGATAAAATGATAATTCCTATCGAGGCTACACTGATCTTCGAAGGAAAAGTCCGGATCCGCTTCAGACTTAATATCCCTGAGGAGCTCATGGAACTGGATGGGGCCTATGTTGTATTCGAGAAGAATGGGGAGGAAATCTCCAGGACCCTGTTTAATGAAGCGACCTGGGCCAATAAGAAGGATGAATACTACTTCTATGTTGGCATTCCGATTCCTACATTTGCGGACGACATAGTGATCCGCCCGCTGGATAAGGACGGAAATGCTTTGCCTTTCGGTTATGGCAGTGTTGATCTGACTGAGACAGGGTTTACATATTCTGCTAAGACTTATGCAGAATATATGCTGGCCAACTCCCAGAATCCGGAGATGCGTGCTCTGGCACAGGCATACCTTGATTATGGTGTTGCGGCACAGATCCATTTCAAGTATGGCGATTATGAAGGCCTTGCAGTTCGGGATGTCGTTACGGATGTCGATCCGGCTGATATGGGAATGGATACCGGAATCGAACTCAACAGTAAAGTTCCTGCAGGCATAAAAGGTGCCTACTACAATGTTTATTTCCAGTCAGACAACACCTTGTTTGTTGCCTTTGGCCTTGCAGACGGGAAGACTCTTGATGATTATACATTTATGATCGACGGAGTCGAAGTTACGCCTAAACGTCGCGACGATGGCCGGTATGAGATGAGAGTTGAGAATGTGGCAGCACCGCTGCTTGGTGTCAGACATAATTTCTCGATCTCTGACGGAACAGATGAACTGGTTGTAAATGTCAGTGTAATGTCTTATGCAAAATCCGCTGCATTGAGCAGCAGCAGTTCTGAGTCCATGAAAAATTTGGCCAAAGCTATGTATCTTTACTATCAGGCTGCGGCTGCCTACTTTAGTGACTGAGAGGGGAAAGGAGGAAAACCGACATGACACAGTATGAAGCTCTGGAGCTGGAAGTCATCCGCTTTGACACGGAAGATGTAATTGAATTCTCTGGCGAGGGACAGCCTATCGGAGGCGGCAACTAACACTTGCGGAGAAAAGTAAGGAAATCTTTGAGGAGGGGACAGGATCCCTGCCCCCTCCAGTTCTGTTGTCTGAACGGAGTGTCCGGAATGCGGGAAAACTATCGGATCGCTGAAAAAGTTATACAGATCGAATCACTATATCCGGAGGTGCATGAGCTGTGCCGGGAATACCGTACGGAGGCATCTGCGGATTTTTCGTTATCTGTCTGCCCGGCGGATATTGAGACGGAACGGCAGAAATATCAAAAGATGCTGATCCATGAAGGCCTTCCGATGCATGAAGGACAGGACTCGTATCTGGAAACACTGGCGGTTTACCGGAAGATAGCAGAGTGGATGCCTGCCAATGATACGCTCCTTTTTCATGGCTCAGTTGTGGCAGTAAATGGTGCTGCCTATCTTTTCGCGGCCAGATCCGGCCTGGGAAAAAGCACGCATGCGGCATTGTGGCGGAAGCTGCTGGGCGAGCGGGCTGTAATGATCAATGATGACAAGCCTCTCATCCGGGTGAACCGGGACGGCAGCGCGACGGTTTTTGGAACGCCATGGAACGGAAAACATCATTTGGGCAGCAATACTTCCGCGCCGCTGAAAGCGATCTGCATTCTGGAACGTTCGGAAGAGAACAGAATACAGAGTATTACGAAAAAGGAAGCATACCCCATGCTCTGGCAGCAGACATACCGGCCTGAAGACAGACAGGCCTTGCTGCAGACGGTACAGCTGATAGACAGAATGCAGCTTGATTATTTCCGTCTTGGATGTAATATGGATATCAGTGCGGCAAAGCTGGCGTATGAAACGATGAGCGGTGAACTGCTCGAATGAGATCCTGCCTCAGCCGGGGCTATGCCTTTGGCAGAAGCATAATAGATTAAACAAGCCTGCACAGCCATTCCCGGCTGTGCAGGCTTGCTGTCAGGACATTGAAACGGCCGGGTCTCCCCGGCCGTCCTTCATATCCTATCTTCACTCCACCTCCGGAAAACTCATCACGACCTTAAACAGATCGCCGTCGACCTGGATCTGGAGCGTGCCGCCCTGGAGCTCGGTGAGACTCTGTGCGATGGAAAGGCCCAACCCATTCCCTTCGGTGTGGCGGGAGGAATCGCCGCGCACGAAGCGCTCAAGGAGCTCGTCGGCGGACACGTTCAGGGGTTCGCGGGAAGTATTCTTAAACTGGAAGACCGCCCGCTGTCCCTTTTTCTCCAGATCCAGATAGACTCTCGTCCCCGGCAGAGAGTATTTGGCTATATTGTTCATCAGGTTGTCGAAGATGCGCTGCATGCGGCGGCCGTCCGCCATGATGCGGAGGGGCTCCTCCGGAACCTTGGTGAGAAGCGTGAGACCCGCGTCTTTTAAGCGTTCCTCGTATTCGCCGGCGGCCTGCGCCACGAAGACGGCGGCGTCGCAGGGGGCAAGCGCCACGTCGAGTATGCCGCTGGAAGCCTTGGAGGCCTCCACCAGATCGCTGATCAGGCGGGTCAGGCGCTCGGACTGGCGCGAGAGCACGTCCACGGCCTCTTTGCCCTGCTCGCTTAAATTCTCCTCGGCCTTCAGCAGCTCCGTGTAGGAGACGATCGACGTCAGCGGCGTCTTGATATCGTGCGAAACGTTGGTGATCAGCTCGGTCTTCATGCGGTCGGCCTTTAAGCGCTCCTCGACCGCTTTGTTCATGCCGTCGCCCAGGCGGTTCAGGCTCTCGCCCAGCTGCTTTTCGTCAAAGAGCATGCCGCGGGTGTTTACTTTGTAGTTCAGTTCGCCGTCCGCCAGCCTGGCGGCGGCTTTTTTTAGCTTCTTGAACTGAAAGACGGTATACAGCAGGAAGAGGGCCAGCAGCACGGGCAGCGCCCAGCTGGCAAACGACGCGAAGTTGTAGTGCCGGTAATAGTAGCCGCGGTCGATCAGATGGATCTCCAGCAGGACGAAGAGGCCAAGCGCCAGCGAGGCCTTCCAGACGACCGGGATCGCCCGGACGCCTCTGATCAGCAGCCGGCACAGCCGGCCGATCAGCGTGTTCGTCAGCAGGTTTTTCTGTTTGACGCGCGCGGCGGCGCTCATGGAAAGGCCCAGGAAGAGCAGGAAGGCGATGACGGTCAGGGCGATGAACAGGAAATACCCCCAGTTCGAATGACCGGTATAGCGGTTGATATGTTTATAGCCGACGCACGGCAGCACTATGCACAGCGCCAGCAGGACGTCGAAGGGCACCTGGTTCAGCGGGCCCGGGACGAGCTCGTCCGTGCCGGGCCGACGGGCGGAGACCTTCAGGAGGCCGACGTAGCAGGCGATGCTGCCGGCCAGCAGCAGGACGGCCAGTGCGAAGAAGGCGTAGCGCAGGGTATAGACGGCGTTCAGGATCCGAAGATTGCTGTCTGACAGGGCATTCCCGGAAAGCAGGCTGAAGTCGACCTGCACCCGGACGTGCGTATCCGGTGTGGCAGAAAGATCCTTTCCGGGCATTCCTTTATACAGAACCAGACCGCCGCCCTTTGTCACCCAAAAGATCAGAGAAGCCGTTTCCGTATCGGAAAAAGCTTCCGAGCGGACGGCTTCCCGGTCCGTGCCGCTGTTTTCCACACGGATGCGGTAGGCCAGGTCATCCGACGGGAGATTTCCGACCAGTGTCTGCCCCGGAAATGAATCGGAGTCGGGATCCAGATCCTCCCAGTTCTCCTGGATCAGCGATTCCGCCCGGTCAACAAATTCCGGAAGGGCAGACCGGCAGAGATATACCGTCCGGCTTAAGGAATAGGCTTCCTCTTGTATACATTGTACGATCCCGGCGATATCCAGGACCAGCAGCGCCGTCAGCAGCGTGCAGCCGATAAACAGAAGGGCCTTGCCCGCTTTGGTTCTTCCGAATTGCTTTTTCATTTTCTGCCTCCCTTTTCCAGCTTGTAGCCGTGCCCGAAGATGACCTTGAGGTAGCGCGGATCCGAGGGATCGATCTCGATCTTCTCCCGGATGTGCCGGACGTGCACCGCGACGTTGTTCTCCGCGCCGAGGGGCTCCTCGTGCCAGACCCGGCGGTACACCTCCGCGGGAGAGAAGACCTGCCCGGGATGCGTCATGAACAGCTTCAGGATCTCGAATTCCTTGGGCGTTAAGTCGATCGGCTCGCCGTCCACCCGCACCGTCTTGGCCTGATCGTTGAGTTCCAGGCTGCCCACCAGGAGGACCTCCGGCTCCGGGACCGCGCTGCCGAGCGTTAAGTAGCGGCGCAGCTGCGAGCGTACCCGGGCGACCACCTCCAGCGGATTGAAGGGCTTGGTGACGTAGTCGTCGGCGCCGGCGGTCAGCCCTAAGATCTTGTCCGGATCCTCGCTCTTGGCCGTGAGCAGGATGATAGGCACGTTGCTGGTCTCGCGGATCTTCCGCATGGCGGAGATGCCGTCCAGCTCGGGCATCATGATATCGAGCAGCACCAGATGGATCTCCTGGCGGCTCATGACGTCCAGGGCTTCCCGCCCGGTGTACGCGGTGAAAAGCGCCCAGTCGGGGTCGGAGAGGTAGATCTTCAGGGCGTTTACGATATCGGCTTCGTCGTCACAGATCAGGATGTTGGGCATGGCGGTCCTCCGTGCCGGGTGCGCGGCCCGGCTTTGCTTTCGGGCTTATTATATCGCGGGGAGTTCTTAAGAAGATAGTAGGGAGGGGATTAAGATTTGATTAAGATTGAGAGAAGGAGGCCGGCCCGTGCCGGGTCGGCCTCCGCTGCCGTCAATCTTTGTCGTCCTCGATCGTCTCGCTGACGAGATCGTTGTTGCCGTCGTAGACCCTGGTGCGGACCTTTTTTACGCCGCCGTCCGTAAAGTAGTACCAGTCGGTATAGCCCAGGTAGGTGCCTTCCTCGTTTGCCGCCCAGCGGATCTCGCGGGTGATCCGGCCCTTCTCGAAGGTCCGTTCATACCTGCCGGTGGCGTCCTTCAGATACTGCCGGTAGATCAGGCCGGTCTCTTCGGAGAAGCGGCATTGATCGTAGGTCCCGTCCGGGTTGTTGATTTCGGATTCGGTCAGCACGCCGGCTTCGCTGTATCTCTCATAGCGCAGGATCGTGCTTTCCTCGCCGAATTCGTAATAGCGGTACGTCTGGCCGCTCTCATAGTATTCATACTGATAGCTGACGCCGCCGTCGCCCGGGTACCACCACGAAAGGAGGTTGCCGCTCGGATAGAAACGGCGGTGCAGGACCGTCTTATCGTCCTTGTATTCGTAGTACTCGGAGGAGCCGTCGTCATAGACGTAGCGGTGCGAGAGGAGGTCACCGTTTTCCAGATAGTAGTCCTCGTTCAGGGAATCAGGCTGCCCGTCCTCCCGGAAGGACTCGGTGAGATGGCGGGAGATCCAGCCGTTCGCATGGTATTCGCGGGTATCGCGGTACCGCAGGACGCCGTTCTTCGTCTCCGTGTAGAGGGTCTGGTCCCGGTTCTCGTTGTTCTCCTGGTAGTACTCGTCGCCTTTTTTGTTTTTGAGATAAAAGCTCTTTTCGTTGCCGTTCTCGTAATAGATCGTAATGCTTTCCTGCAGGAAGCTGCCGTCCTCATCCCACTCGTACACCTGCTCTTCGGCATACTCCCCGGTAGAGGCGTGGTAGCTGCGCTCCGTATGCGCCTTCGGCTGACCGTTCGCGTAGAACGTTTCGATAAGCAGCGGCCGGCCTTTCTCATCGTTTTCGTGGTGTTCCCGGCTGCCGTCCGCGTCCTTCCAGGTCAGATCGACGGCGGTGCCGTCCTCACTGTAGAAGTATTCGCTCTCCCGGTAGGCGCTGAACTCTTCGCTCCACTCGGCGTAGTAGTAGCGGGAATACTGGCTGCTGTCGCCGTAGTAGTCGTATTCGTTGGAAGAGAACAGGAAGCCGTCCGCCGCAAACTTGGAATCCCTGACGCAGCGGCCCAGTTCGTCGTACAGGACCTGCCGGGAGAAGCTGTCGCCTTCGACCGTGCTGGTGTTTTCCCGGCACTGTCCGCCTTCATACTTCGAGACGCTGTGCACCATCCGGCCGTCGGAGAGCAGATAGTCTTCGGTATAAACGTAGTCGTCGGAGGATTCGCCGGTATACTCGTGCGTCACCCGCCGGGTCAGCTGCGTGCCGTCCAGACTTCTGGTCTCCCGGCGGATCTCGCGGCCCTGCGCGTCGTATTCATAGCGGTATTCCTGATCGCTCCGGGTCAGCTTCAAACGGACGCTCTCGCCGTCTTCGTGGTATTCGATGCGCTCGTACCGCCCGGCCAGGCCGTTTTCATCGTAGTCCTGGCGGCTTGAGGACTTTTTAGCACCGTTGTCATAGTATTCGAAGGCCTCCGTGTATTTGGTCTTCCCGTTGTCCCGGTAGTGCGATTCTTCGATCAGCCGGTTGTTCTCATCGTAGCGGCGCAGGGCGGATAAGCGTCCTTCGCTGTCGGTCTCGGTTTCGACCGGCGCGTGCGTGGACGGCTCGGTAGGCGGTTCGGTGGTCTCCGTTGCCGGACCGGTCCCGCCCTGCGGATGGTCCACGGTAGTTTCCGGCTCCGGCGCGGTGGTCTCCGGAACGGCGGGCGGGGTCTCCGGCACCGTCTCCGGCGGCTGCACCGGGGAGGTCTCGGGCACGTTTTCCGTCGTTTCCGGGACGGCGGGCGGCGTCTCCGGCACCGTTTCCGGCGGCGCGGCAGGCGTGCTTTCCGTCGCGGCAGGCGTGCTTTCCTGAGGGGCGGCCTTCGTCGTTTCGGCCGGCGGCGCCTTTGTCTCCGGCGTGGGGACGCTGCTTTCCGCAGGAACGGGCGCCGGCGTGGTCACGGCCGGATCCTTCCCGCAGGCGGAAAGAAGGGCTGCCGTGAGCAGGATGCCGAGTAAGATGCAGAAGAGTTTTTTCATACGCTTCCTTTCCGGGTTCCTTAATCGTCGGAACCGCTGTAGAATTCCCAGGTGCCTCCGTAATTGCTCATATAGAGGTGACCGTTCTCGCCGATCCGGAAAGTGGCGGGTCCCCGGGCGAACTGGAGCGTCAGAACGCCGCTTTCCTCGTCGTATTCATAGCTGCTGAAGGTCGTCCAGTAATGGGACAGGACGGCGTAGCGATGCTGGCCTTCGAAATAGCTGACGGTGCCGTCCTCTTCCTCGTACGTCAGCCCTATGATGTAGTCGTCCTCCGTCGGCTCGGTCAAATCGATCGGGATCCACCAGCCCTTGAAGCGCTCCAGGCCGTCGTTCCGGACCGGGGTCAGAGTGAAGCTGACGGCTTCGGATTCCTCGCCGAACAGCTTGTCCTTTTCGTTCTTCTTGATGTATTCGCAGAGCGTGATGCTGACGGTCAGATCTTCGCTTGCGTCGGTGTCGCCGTAGAGTTCGCTTTTCGGGATGCTGACTTCCTTCTCAAAGAAGTCCGGCGGGACTTCCCGCTCGATGCTTACGCCGTTCTCCGCCTCGATCTTCAGAAGATAGCCGTCGATGACCCCGTCGTCCGCCGCATAGCTGTTTTCCGGCATCTTCAGGATCAGGCTTTCACCGTTCTGGGAAGGGATCGGCTGCTTCGTCTGCGCCAGCGCGTACAGGGTATAGCCGGTACTCTTCTGAACGGAAGTCCCCTTCATGGAGCCGTGGATCTCGAGGATATCGCGGTTCAGGTTTCCTTTGCCGTCCTTCGGATAGATGTACAGGCCCTTCGGGATGCTCTCATAGCGGTCGATCGGGATCAGGTCGCATTCCGGCTGGTCGGTTTTAAAGCCCGGATCCGGGATCAGCAGCAGGATGGTTTTTTCCTTATTGCCCTGGAGGAAGCCCCGGATCTCGCTGGAGAAGGCGCCCTCCGGCCGTACGTCCACGCGGTATTTGCCGCCCTTCACGAGGGGGATCTCTTCGTTCCGCTTATACCGCTCCGGCTCTTTGGTGTCGTAATGGAGCGCCATCTGCTCTTTGTACACGCGGAAGAAAGTGCGGTAATGGATGTCGAATTCCTCCTCCTCCATGCCGAAGAGCTTCATTAAGGGGCCGGAGGTGCCGGGCTGCTTCCAGCTGCTCCGGGCCGCCATCAGCTCGCTCGTCCAGACGGTTTTTCCGCGCTTTTCCACCAGATATCTGACGAAAAGGCCGAGATTGTAACCCTCGTGCTTCATGACCGAGCCGTCTTTCTCCCCTTTCTGGTTGACGTCGACGTAATAGGCGTCGATCGGCAGCTTGAGCGTGGTCCAGTAATAGGAGGTGGAGAGCATCGGCTGTGCGTCTTCGGCGATGATCTTTTTGGAGACAAAGTACTCGAGCGCCCGGGGCTCCATGTAAACGGCTGCCATCTCGTCGTAGCGGTTGGAGTCCGCCCAGAAAAAGCGGTATTTCTGCTGGCAGACGTGCAGCAGCTCGTGGGTCACGGTGATCAGGAAATCGTTCCGCTTGACCTGGGGGGCATTGACCAGTTCCTTCAGATTGATCTCCACGTAGCCCTCGTGAAAATTCCGGGCCGTCTGCTCCGCCAGCGTGGTGTCATCCAGTGTGGTGACGGAGGTCAGTTCGACGATGCCGGTCGGCTTCCGGACGAATTCGTGGTCGCATAAAAAATCCAGGGCGTTGTAGACGCAGCTGATAGTAAAATCGATCAGCTCGGGCACCTTCAGTTTCTGCTGCAGCTCCTGATATTCTTCGTCGGCTTCGATGGCTTCGCGCAGGACCTGGGCGACGGATTTGCCGCGGTCGAAGATATTCAGAATGCTTTTGGCGTTGAAGCCCTGCTCCTTCGAATAGTTCTCGTACAGTTCGTCCTTTTTATCCGCGTATTTCCGTGCGATCGCCTCGCAGCGGCGGATCAGATCGTCGGCGTCCACGTTGATGTCCTCCATGGCCCAGTGGATCTGATAGGAGCAGAAAGGGTTTTTCCCGGAGCAGGTGAACTTTTCCTTTTTGATGTCGTAAAAATACTGGACGGACTGCTGGGCTTCTTTTTGCTCGAGGATTCTGTAGTACGTGCCGATCACGGCGGCGCAGACGGCGTAGGCGATGAAGCTGTTCTGATCGGAGCGGAAGGTAAGCTCACCGTCCTCAACGGAAACGGCCAGCTGGTAGAAGCTGCCGTCGTCGCCGATGCGGAAGGCCCGCACGCTGTCGTACAGGCCGGGATTGATGCCGAGCAGGCCCATATCCATCGTGACGGTGAATTCCCCGGGCATGACCTCGTCGTCCGCCAGGCCTGCGTGGAGCTCGTAGCCGCCGATCATGAGATAGCCATCCTCTTCCAGGACGCTGACCGCTTCCAGGACCGCCTCCGGGACGTCGGTGACCGGCGCGATGGTGACGGTGGTGTCCTGCGCGAAGGCGTTTTCTTCCGCCGTGACATGAAAGCCGGGGAGAGGAGAGTAATCCAGCGGCTGGCTGCTGCCGAAGTATTCCGGATAGGAAGGCTCTTCGCTGCCGCCCGGGGAAGTCGGCGCGGACGCGGTGCCGGAGGGCTCCGTCTGCAGGGCGCTGCTGCCGGGAACGGCCGTCGTGGCGGAGGGATCGCCCTTCTGCCGCAGCCATTCCTTAATGAAGCCGGGATTCACGAAGCCCGTAAAGAGCAGGACGCCGGCCATCAGGAACGCCAGGACCTTGACAAAACCGCCGGACTTTTTCTTCGGCGGGGTGTAGGTGACGGTCTGCTGCTGCGGGGCGTAGCTGACGTTTTGCTGCTGCGGCCCAGCGGGAGATTGGGGCGCGGCATACGGATTCTGCGCCGGCTGCGCGGCCCCGCAGATATGGCAGAAAGCGGCTTCATCGTTCAGGGAGGCGCCGCATCGGATACAGTATTTGCTCATGGATCTTTCCTCGCGTGTTTCTACCGCTTTTTCAGCGGGGGGGAGGCTTCTTTCCTTCAATATAACAAAAAAGCGGAGGCGGCGCAAGCTTGCTTTCGCTTTCCGGGGCCCGGCGGCAAACTTTCCGGCGGCGTTTTCGCAGGCACGAAAAAAGGACGGTGCCGAAGCACCGTCCTCTGGACGAAAGGGGCTTATTCCTCGACAGGGCTGAAGTCTTCCTTGCCGGCTCCGCAGAGCTCGCAGGCGAAATCCTCGGGGAGATCCTCCCACTTCACGCCGGTCTCTTCCTCGTCGTAAACCCAGCCGCACAGATTGCAGATATACTTCATATCGACCTCCGGTGATGTTTCAGACTGACCGCCGGTGTTTATTTAAAGAACTTGCGGTACAGCCAGATGATGAGGCAGGCGCCGCCGATGGACAGGATGATGCCCATGACCCAGCCGCCGCCGATGCCGATCAGGTTGCCTAAAAAGCCGCCGACGAAGCCGCCGCCGATGCCGAGAAGGATGTTCTTTAACAGGCTGTCTTTCTTGCCGCCCATCAGGCTGCTGGCAATGTAGCCTGACAGAGCGCCGATCGCGATCTCAACGATAAGTTTCCAAAGCATATTCGTTTCCTCTTGCTTTCTTTGTCAGGATACCCGGACCGTCCGGGTCCGACTGAAAGTATAGCACAAACAGGCACCGCGCGCAAATACTAATGAGAAAATCTGAAAAAAACGCTTGCAAGCTGCGGACGGGAGAGTATAATACGAACGTTCCGCCGCCGAAGGCGGGACGGGAGGAATATCTGATGAAAAACAAAGTGAATGATATCATAAAGAAAAACTGGAAGACCTTCGCGGGCACCACCGTCGGCTGCCTCATCACCGGCTTTGCCATCGCGGTCTTTTACCATCACTCTCAGCTGATCAGCGGCGGCATCACCGGCGTCGCCATGATCTTAAACTACAAGCTGGGCTGGAGCACATCACTCTTAAACCTGCTGCTCAACATCCCCATCTTCATCGCGGGCTTCATCTTCCTGGGTAAGAAGCACATCATCTTCAGCATCTACGGGACGGTCGTGACTTCCCTGGCCCTGCAGCTTTTCGAGGGCATTACGATCCCTTATGAGAGCAGCCTGACGACGGTGGCCCTGGGCGGCGCCATCGCCGGCTTCGGCGCGGGCCTCATGATCCGCTGCGGCGGTACGGCCGGCGGCACGGACATCATCGGCAAGATCCTGAACAAGTATTTCTCCATCGCGATCGGCACCACGCAGATGGTCTTCAACATCGTCATGCTGATCATCTACGGCTTTTTGTTCGACCTGGATCTGGCGATCCTGACCATGGCGACCTCGATCATGGCGTCCTACATCAACAACTACATCAACGACGGTATCGACCGGCGCCGCGTGCTGCAGATCGTGACCTCGAAGCCGGACGAGCTGTCCGCGCGCATCTGGGAGGACCTGAAGCGCGGCGTGACCTCGCTCCCCTGCGAGGGCGGCATGACGCACCTGCACCACCGCATGCTGTACGTGGTCATTTCCAAATTCCAGCTGGCCGCCATCAAGCGGATCATCAAGGAAGTCGATCCGGAAGCCTTCTTTACCATTCACGTGACCACCGGCGTTTACGGAAAAGGCCGAACCTTCCACGCCGTGAGTCAGATCGGAGACTGAGAACAGTCTCCTTTTTTTATTATCAAACAGCCCGTTCCGGCTTATATTTCTTTAGCGTCCCGCACTTTTGTGCAAAATAAATCAATTCCGCTCGCACAAAAGCGTTTTTTGTGCTATAAATAAAATAGCAAGCGTCTGTTAGCACGGACAGCCGCCATGGGGGCGTATGCCCGTATGGTTTTTTGTGCCGTGGCGGGATCGTTTTATTTCAGACAACGGAGCGGATATTTATGAACGGATTAAAACGGAACGTGGAAAAACTGTTCTCCAATCAGGGGAAATTATTTGCTATGGCCATGGACCTGCCGCAGGTGGGGCTGGTGGACGGGCTTCAGAACCCGAAGGCCGTGATCGACAGCGCGAAGGACAGCGAGCTGGACGCCTTCCTGGTCAACGTGGGCGTGGCGCAGCTGGCGGAGGATTCGCTGCTGCACAAGAAGCTGCTGCTTCGGACCAGCGCGGGCGGCTCCAACCTGGCTTCGGAATTTACGAATATCCAGAAGAATCACGTCAGCCCGGAGACGGCTCTCGCCATGGGTGCGGACGCGGTGGTCATGATGATGGTCATCGGCGGGGCGGACTACGCCTCGGTGCAGGACGCGGCGAGGGATATCGACGCCTTCCACCGCCTGCAGATCCCGGTCATCGTGGAGATCCTGGCGGACGACTACGCCCAGACCCAGACCTACGACATCCAGGCCAACGGCGCGCGCATCGCGGCGGAGCTGGGCGCGGACGTCATTAAAGCTTTTTATACCGAGAACTTTGAGAATATCGTGGCGAACTGCCCGGTCCCGATCATCCTGGCCGGCGGCCCGAAGGGCAGCGACATTTTCGATACCGCGCGCGCGGCGGTGAAGGCGGGCGTCAAGGGCCTGTGCTTCGGCCGCAATCTCTTCCAGAGCGAAGACAAACTCGAAAGAATTCAGAAACTGAACGCAATTCTTCGGGAGGCGTAAGCGTTGTCGAAAGCGGATCTTTGGCAGCTTTACCGGATCGCGTCCCTCTACTATAAGGAGGGCAAGACGCAGGAGGAGATCAGCGAACGGGAGAACGTTTCCCGCTCGCAGGTTTCGCGTCTCCTGGACCATGCCAGACAGCTGGGCATCGTGAAGATCGACATCACCCTGCCGGAGTTTCTGCGGGAGGAGACCCTGACGGAGTTCCTAGAGAAGAACCTGCGGCTGGAGAAGCTGATCCTGGCGCCGGCGGAGAAGGAATGGGACAAGATGCAGGTCACGGCGGCGATCGCCCAGACGGCGGCGTCTGTCCTGCCCAAGCTCTTAAAGAACGCGAAGGTCGTAGGCCTTGGCTGGGGCGAAACCATGTACCGGACGGCGCTGGCGCTCCCGAACCGCAGTGTCGGAGAGGAGACGCTTTTCGTGCCGCTGATCGGCGCTTCCGGCAGCAGCCGGCCCAGCCTGCAGATCAATACCATCATCGACCGCTTCTCGGAGCACCTGCAGGGCGACCGCTTCTTCGTCAACCTGCCGGCCTTCCGGGAGAAGAGCGTGCCGCTCACGGCCTATGAAAGCAAGCGGATGCGGATGCTCCGCGAGTACTGGGATACCATGGACACGGCGGTGATCGGCCTGGGCGGTCCGTACATGGGCACGAATTTCTTCGAGGAGGAGGTCTCGAAGACCGCCATGGAGCGGGTGGCCCGCTCGGATACGGTCGGCGATATCCTGTCGCAGTTCTTTTTTGCGGACGGCTCGGTGCTGGAGGCGGACGAGAACTACCATACCAACGCGCTGCCGTTGGAGGAGCTGCCCCGCCTGCCGAAGACCGTGTGCCTCGCGGGCGGACGCGAAAAGACGGAAGCGATCCTGACCGCCGCCCGGGAAGGCTACTTCCGCATCCTGATAACGGATACCAATACGGCACAGGCCTTATACGATCAGATAAGGAGAGAAATATAAATGAAAGCACTTATGTACGTGGGAACCGGGCAGATGGAGGTGCAGGAGATCCCGAAGCCCGAAGGAGATTTTCTGGTGAAGGTCCTGGGCTGCACGGTGTGCGGCACGGACTTAAAGACCTTCCTGCACGGACATCCCTTCTTTAAACCGCCGACGATCCTGGGGCACGAGTTTTACGGCCGGGTGGAGAAAGCACCCGCCGAAAGCGGGTACAGACCCGGCGACTACGTCGTGGTCGCGCCCTACGGGGAGTGCGGCCACTGCGAAAAATGCGAAGCCGGCCTGCCGCAGCTCTGCGACAACAAGGATTACGTGGAGACGGGCGCCTTCTGCGAATACGTGACGGTGCCGCTGTCCTTCGTGCCGCGCGGCGTCATCAAGCTGGAAGGCCCGGACTACGTGTATGCATTGACCGAGCCGCTGGCCTGCGTCTTAACGGCTATCGAGCAGCTTGAGATCACGGAAAAGAACAGCGTGCTGGTGATCGGCGGCGGCCCCATGGGGACGCTGGCGGCCATGACGCTTCTGGAAAAAGGCATAAAAGTCCGCGTGGCGGAGATCAATCCCATCCGGCAGGAAAAGCTGCGCGGCTGGGGCATCCCCTGCGACACCTCCGAGGTGTGCTACGCGGAAGATAAATACGACAGGATCATCGTGGCGGTGAACGTGGCGCCGCTCATCGAGGAGGCCGTGACCAAGGTCAAGGCCGGCGGCCGTGTGCACGTCTTTGCGGGCCTGCCTTCGGACACGAAGCTCTCGATCCGCGCCTACGACATGCATTACCGCTTCGTGCAGCTGATGGGCTGCAGCGGCTTTGCCCTGCCGGCCTTCCATCGGGCTTATGAGATGATCAGAAAGAATCCGGCCCGCTATCAGGCGCTGATCACGCACCGCTTCCCGCTGGAAGAGGGACAGAAGGCCATGGAGACCCTTTCCCGGGGCGAGGCCTTCAAGATCATGATCGAGCCATGAAGATCGCGGTCCTGGCCAACAGCGGCGCGGGCGGCGGAAAAGCCGCCGACGTGCTGAAGAAGATGCGGACGGCCTGGGCGTCCCACGAGCTGCTGGGCGTTACGGGCTTCGGCGGAGAGATCCTCGGACAGGCCCTTTCCCCCGCCCGCCGCGCTTCGGGATATCTGCCGGCCTTTAAGCAGGCGGTGAAGCTGCTTCTGGCGGAAAAGCCGGACCTCTTCGTCACCGTGGGCGGCGACGGAACGGCGGCCTACGCAGCGGAGGAGCTCCTGAAGGCGAAAAGCACGGTTCCCCTCTTCGGGATCGGGACGGGCACCGCGAACGTGGGCCCCATCGTATCCGTAAGGGCGGAGGATCCGCTCCCGGATCCGGCGGACTTAAAGCCGGAACGGCTCGGCGCCGTGGAGGCGGTCACCCTTGCCGGAGAGCACATCGCCTACGGCTTCAACGATCTGGTCCTGGGCAACACCTTCCTGGGGACGGATGAAAACGGCGCGGCCGTGACCTTCGAAGCGGAGGCGCTGGCGAAAGACGGGATCCTGAAGAAGGAAAAGCCGCTTCCCCGGATCCTGAAGCCGGAAGGAGCCTTCCGCAAGAATCTGGCGAAGCTTCCGGACATGGCGTATCCCGCCGCCCAGCTGGTCGCCTCCCCCATCGAACAGGACAGCTTCTACGGGCGGGCGGTCACAGGCCTCCTGTGCTGGACGCCGGACTCCCCTTTCAAAGCGGCCCTTTTTATCAGCCCGGTCCCCGTGGTCAGCATGGAGGAATGCAGCGCCGGCTTTGACAGCTGGCTGCCGGGCGGACAGCTCCTGCTGGAGGAGGGCGACCTCTTCACGGCGGAGCACCCGGAAAACCGCGTCTGCGTCATCGCGGACGGAAACCCTTATACGATCCCGGAAAACGGTGTCGGGATCCGGTACGTATCAGCGCTCTTATCGGTACTTGCAAGGAGATAGCGTATGAAGAAAAAAGATGGGCAGGACGAAAAGCCCGCAAAAAAAGGAGTGGTCCGGCTCTTCGGGAGGGAATACAAGACGAACGAGATGATCGTCGGCATCCTGTTTATCCTCCCCACGGTCGCCTTCCTGATCTTTACCTTTATCATTCCGGTCATCGACGTGGTGGAACTGAGCTTCACCAACTTCAGCATGTCGGCCGGAACCATGAAAGGCGTCGGCCTGGGCAACTACAAGGACCTTTTGGAGGGGTTCTTTACGAAGGAATACTGGGAGGACGGCTTCGGCCAGGCCATGCGGAACACCGTTATCTACTCCCTCTTAAAGCTGACGCTGGACACGGGCCTGGCCCTGTTCTTCGCGGTCCTTCTGGACAAGAACGTTCCGCTCAAGAAGTTCCTGCGGTCCACCTTCTTCGCACCGGTCGTGGTGCCGATGGTGGCCTCGTCCCTGATCTGGATGTGGTTCTACGATCCCAACGTGGGTCCCTTAAACCAGATCCTGCAGTTCCTGGGCCTGCCGGAATCCAAGTGGCTCTATCATGAAAGCACGGCCATGCTCTCCATCCTGATCTTCTCGCTGTGGAAGGGCATCGGCTACAACATCATTCTGTTCCTGGCCGGCCTCCAGAACATCTCCGACTCCTACGTGGAGGCGGCCAAGCTGGACGGCGCCAGCGAGTGGCAGCTCTTCTGGAAGGTCAAGTTCCCGCTGCTGCGGCCCATCACGTCCTTCGTCATCATGATGGGCATCATCAATTCGTTCAAGGTCTTCGCGGAATTCAACGTCATGACGCCGGACGGCGGACCGCTCGGCTCCACGAAGCTGGTCGTCAGCTACATCTACGAGCTGGCCTTTACGAGAGGACGGATGGGCCGTGCTTCGGCGGCGGCGCTGATCCTCTTCGTCATCATCTTCGTGCTGACGCAGGTCCAGAGCATCCTCAACGCGAAGAAGACCATAGACGTGGACTAGGAGGTGCGGCATGAAAACGAAGATCAAAAATACAACGCATCTGGACAGCCACTACCTGGCTTTTGCCTTCCTGATGATCTGCGCGGTGATCATGCTCTTCCCCTTCGTATGGATGATCTTTTCATCCTTCAAGACGGCGGCGGACGTGTATTCCTACCCGCCGAAGTGGCTGCCCTCCGTCTGGAACGGGGACAACTACGTCAAGGTCTTTGAGATGATCCCCTTCCTGCGCTACTACTGGAACAGCATCTATACGACGGTGGTCATGACCGGCCTGCAGATCGTGATCAGCGTGCTGGCCGGCTATGCGCTGGTGCATCTGCGCTGGCCCGGACAGGCGCTCATGGCGACCGTCATGCGCTCCAGCATGTTCGTGCCTATGGTCGTGACCATGATCCCGATGTACCTGCTGGTATCCTCGCTGGGCATGGTGGACACCTACGCCGGCATCATCCTGCCGCAGATCTCGACGGCCTTCACGACCTTCCTGGTCATGAGCTATTTCGCCTCGATCCCGCAGGATATGATCGACGCGGCCAAGCTGGACGGCTGCGGGCCGTTCCGGATCATGACCCGGGTGGTCATCCCGAACACGAAGGGCGCCATCGCGACGGCGGCGCTGTTCTCCTTCCTGGGCAACTGGAAGAGCTATACCTGGCCCCTGATCATTACCAACGACAAAATGTATCGGACGCTGCCGATCGGCTTGAAATACCTGCAGCAGGAGTCTTCCTCCGAATATCAGGTGATGATGGCTGCGGCGGTCATGACCATCCTGCCGGTACTGATCGTTTTCATCTTCTTTGAGAAACAGCTGGTCCGGTCCATCACGCTGACCGGCATGAAGTCATAATGAGGAAAGAGAGGAAACAAATCCAATGAAAAACGTGAAAAAAGTCCTGGCTCTTCTGCTGGCCCTGACCATGACGGCCGGCGCCTTAAGCGGCTGCATCAGCAATTACGTCAACAATGAGACCACCCCGGCTCCGACGCAGCAGCAGACGCAGGCCCCGTCTCAGACGCCCGCCGAGACCGCAAAGCCCGGCGAGACCACGCCGCCCGAGACCGAGCCCGACATTTCCGGCATCACGCTGGACGTCTGGTACGCGGTCAGCGGCACCAGCGGCGCGGAGTTTACGAAGCAGTCCGAAGCTTTCGCCGCCAAGTACGGCGTGACCCTGAACCTGTCTTATTCCGGCGGCTCGGGCGATACCGCGACCAAGGTGGCGGCGGCGCAGCTGACGGATACCGCGCCGGACGTGGCCCTGATGTACGCGGGCCCCTTATACACCGGCGGCAAGGACAACTACGATATCGACAACCTGATCAAGACCGGCAAGGGCTTTGACGTCGCCGACGTCTTCGAAGGCATGATGGACTACTGCGTCTATATGGGCGAAGGCTACTGCGCGCTGCCTTACGGCATCTCCACGCAGGTCCTGTACTACAACAAGACCATGCTGAAGGATGCGGGCGTGGATATGACCAATCCGCCCAAGACCTGGAAGGAATTTAAGGACGTGCTGCTCAAAGTCAAGGCCAGCGCGGGCGACAACAAGGCCTTCGATACCACCGACCAGGCCTGGCTGTTCAAGTCCATGCTGATGCAGAACGGCTGCACCATCATCAATAATGAAAACGGCGAGATCACGCCGATCTTCAACAACGCGCAGGCGGTCGAAGTTGCCGATTACTGGTACTCTCTGGTCACCGACGGCCTGATGCCGGCCGGCGAACACAACAACGCGGAGAACACCTTCCTGGCCGGCAACCTGGCGTTCCTGGCGGCTTCCTCCAACCGGATCTCCCGCTGGGTGGGCACCACCTCCTTCGAGCTGGGCGCCATCGAGATGCCGTACTTCACGCAGCCTTCCCTGGCGCTGGGCGGCAACGTGCTGGTCATCCTGACCCGCGATCCGGCCAAGCTGCAGGCGGCCTGGATGTATCTGTGCTACCTGACCAACGTGGAAAACAATACCGCTTTCGCGCTGGCCACCGGTTATCTGCCGATCCACAAGTCCGCGCTGGAGCAGGACAGCGTCAAGAAGGCGATCGAAGAGAACGAACTGTACAGCGTCGCGTTCAAGCAGCTGTCCTACACCTGGGCTTACACGCACTTTGAGCAGATGGGCACTATGGACACCGAAATCAAGGCCATGCTGAACAAGCTGGAGAAGGGCCGCGGTACCTCCCAGGATCTGCTGGACAAGGCTGTCCAGACGCTCAAGAAGGAAATCGACGCGGACAAATAAAACGGCGGGACTGTCAGCCGTTCCGATAAGGAGAAAAACATATGACAAGACAGGAAAGATTTTCTTTTTCCACCGGCGCGCTCTACCCTTACGAGAGCGAGACCGCGCTGAAAATGATCCATGACGCGGGCTTCCCCCGGGCCGAGCTGATGCCGCAGGCCTTAAGCGACTGCTCCGAGGAAAGCACGAAAAAGTTTGAAAAGACCGGGATCCTGCTGGGCTCCATCCACTATCCGCTGGTGCTTTTCGGCCTTCTCTACAACTGCCAGAAGACCATGATCGATGACAGCCGGAAGTACTTAAAGGAGCTGCTCACCATGGGACAGCGCCTGGACTGCCACGTGCTGGTGGTGCATCCGCACGATCCGCCTTCCTTAAAAGGCTACTACAACCTGCTGGAGCGGCCGGTCATCGACAACATCCGCCGGCACGCGGACATTTGCCAGGAGATGGGCTTCACCATGGCGATGGAGAACCATCCCCGCACGGCCCCGACGGCGGCGGCCTTAAAGGACTACATCGCGGTGCTGGACCATCCGAACATCAAACCGATGGTGGATACCACCGAGGTGAAAGAAGCGGACGGCGACCCGGTGGAATTCATCCGCGGGGTGAAGACCTGCCACATGCACATGAGCGACTTCGGCACCATGAAGCATCTGCCGGCCGGCGAGGGGAACTTCGACTGGAAGGCCATCCGCCAGGCGCTGGACGATCAGGACTATCAGGGCTTCTACACGCTGGAGCCGGCCTATAAGTTCTACATGACCGACGTCGAAAACAAGCTGAAAAAAGCGCACCGCTTCCTGGAGGAGAATTTCTCGTGAGACGGGAGAAGACCATCAACAGAGCTGTCAAAGCCGCCTGGCAGGCCTTTGCCGTCGGCGACGCGATGGGCATGCCCACGGAGTTCATGCGGCCGGAGGATATCTGGCCGCATATCCCCGGGGGGATCCACGGCCGGGCCGTGGGCCTTCTGCCGTCGGAGATCTCCTATACCCACGGGGATATGCCCATGGGGACGGTGACGGACGATACCGAGCAGAACTTCTATCTGCTGGCGGAGATCCGAAAGCACGGCGGCGTGACCCTGGAGGGAACGCTTCAAGCCTTAAAGGACTGGATCCGCGAGACCGACGCCGTGGCCAAGCACTACATCGGGCCCAGCTCGATCAAAGCGCTTCAGGCGATCGATGCCGGCACGCCGGCCGCCGAAGCCGGCATGGGCGGCACCACCTGCGGCGGCATCATGCGCACGCCGGCCGTGGTGCTCTGGAAGCCGTATCAGACGGAAGAGGAGCTGGAGGAGAACATCGTCACGGCGCTTCTGCCGACGCACAATACCTCCGAGGCGCTGGAAGCAGCCGGCGCCTACGGCTTCGCCCTCTTAAAAGCCGTACAGGGCGGCAGCTTCGGGGAGATCATCGAAGCGGCTTTGCGCGGCGGCGAAAAACTGATGAAGCGCGCGCCTTACCTTAGCTGCGCGCCGTCCTCCGTGACAAGGATAAAGCTGGGCGTGAAGCTGGCCGCCGATATGTACACGCGGCCGACGGAAGAGCTGAAGCAGTATCTGTTCAAGGTCTGGGGGACCGGCCTGCCTTCGGCGGACGTCTGCGGCACCGTCTTTACGCTCTTTGCCTTCTGCAAAAAGCACGCCTGGTGGTCCATCCAGGAGACGGTCACGATGGGCGGCGACACGGACACCATCGCCGCGCTGGCCGGCGCGCTCTGCGCCGCTCACGCGGGCTATACGGAGATCCCCGCCGCAGTGACGGAAAAGGTCATCGAAGTCAACCGCGCGCTGTTTGAAAGCAAGAATCCGGAGGCGATCTGATGCTTCAGAAGGTAAAAAACTATTTCGGCAGGCTGAAAGGGAATTCGGCGGTGTGCATCGCCGCGCATCCCTTCTGGGCCATCCCGTATATGTTTTATACCTATTACATCAGTCTCTACCTGCTGGAGAAGGGCATCACGGACGCCCAGCTGGGCACGCTCATGGTGGCCGGCACCGTGGCCGCGACCGTCTTTTCCTTCCTGTCCGCCCCGGTGGTGGACCGGCTGGGCAGACGGAACGCCACGCTGATCTTCGACCTCTTATCCTCGGCCGTACCGCCGCTCATCTACTTCCTGGCGAAGGATTTCTTCCTGGCCCTGATCGCGATGGTGCTCTTCAATGCGAACCGCCTGATGAGCGTGGCCTACTATCTGGTCATGATCGAGGACGCGGAGGACGAGGGGCGCATCGTGGCCTTCAACCTCTTCAACGGGATCACCGTGGTCGCGGGGCTCCTGCTCCCCATCGGCGGCTTCATCGTGGAAAAGCACGGCCTGGTCAAGGCCGAAGGCGCCTTCCTGCTGATCTCCTTTACCGTGATGACGGCCATGATCCTGATCCGCCACCATCTGTTAAAGGAAACGAAGGTGGGAGAGAAGGTGCGGCAGGAAGTGAAGGCGGAAAAGATCTCCGCCGGCGCCTTGGTCAAGAGCCTGTGGAAGCCCTACCGGGACGCGCTGGTCTTCCTGAAGGAGAACGAGGTCGCGCGGGCTTTCGCCCTGGCCAACGTCTTCTTCTGCGTGTACATGAATCTGGGCACCAACTACAGCCTGTACTTCGTCCCCTACTTTGCGGACCGCATGGGCATGGATACGATGCAGAGCTCGGTGCTGGGAAGCGTATACTACGGCGGTATGCTCGCCGCGATGATCTTCATCAACCCCCGCTTCGGGCGCAAAAACCTGGTCAAGGGGATCCTGGCGAGCGGCATCCTTACCCTGCTCGGCTTCGGTCTGATGGTCGGCGTCCCGAGCGGCGTGTACTGGACGGCCATCGCCGCCACGCTGGTCCTGGCCGTCGGCTACGGCGCCTTAAAGAGCAGCATGGAGGGCGCGCTGGCCGTGTATTCGGAGAGCGAGTACCGCAGCGGCATCTATTCGGCGGCGAACCTTCTGTCCTCCGGACTTGGGGTCATCGTGACGGCACTCTGCTCCGTGCTCTACGGACGCTGGGCCGGCTGGCTGTATGTTCTCTGCGGCTTCATGGTCCTGGCCGCCCTCGGCGCGATCCTGAGTGTCGCGAAGAAAGTAAGAGAGTAAACGCGGACGCGAGGCATCGAGGCACAAAACAGAAAAAACTTTTAAAAGCACAAGAAAGACGAAGTCTTTTGTGATATAATTACATAGCATTCAAAATGCGAAAGGAGAAACAAAATGAAAAAACTGCTGGCTCTTGTATTAGCGCTGGCCATGGTCGTCGGCCTTGCCGCCTGCGGCAATCAGCCCGTCGAAACCACGCCCGCGCCTACGCAGGCTGCGACCGAGGCCCCCACGCAGGCCCCTACCCAGGCTCCTACCCAGGCCCCGACGGAAGCTCCTACCACCAAGGCTCCGGAGACCACGCCCGCTCCGACGGAACCCCCGACAGAACCGCCCACAACGGCTGCTCCCGAACCCGTCGTCGTCGGGACGATCCAGATCCTGAACAACCTGCTGAAGGGTCTGGAAGCGGTCAAGGATCCCGAGAACACCCGTTATCAGGCTTACTGGCTGGACGGCTATAAGCTGGACAAGGTCGTAGAAGACAACTTCTGGTTTGCTCCGGACGACGAGACGGCTGCCAAGGTCGTCGCCTACTCCGACATGTACACCTGGGACGGCCTGAACTTCGCCACCTTAAAGAACCAGGGCCTCTGCCTGGACGTTCCGGAAGGCCTGACCAAGAACTATCCGGAAGGCCTGCTGTTCGGCCTGGACGTCAAGAAGGACAACCATCCTTACAACGTCGGCTGGATCACCGTCGGCCCCGAAGTGCTGCTGCTGGTCAACGGAGACGGCTTTGAAGTCCCTTACCTCTTCGAAGATCTGAAGATGGTCGAAGCGGATTCCTATGACTTCATCTGCGCGGACGGCTTTACCCACACTTATGAGGCAGATGAACTGGCAGATGTCAGCATCTTCTTCTCCGAAAGCGGCACAGCGGATGCGACTTATCTGCCTGATAAGAAGTACACGCTGATGGATATCCTTTACATCGTTCCTCACGGCCTGACCGCCGAGAACGCTGCCGAGTTTGAGCTGCCCGAAGACGGCGTCGTGAAGATCACGGTCGCCAATTCCGCCCTCAAGGAAGCGGAACCGGATTACAAGGGACCGTTCGGCGGCACCGTACAGACCGGCTACAAGGTCAGCGATATCCTGGCGGCTGCCGGCCTGACCGAAGCCGTTGAAAGCGTCAAGGCGATCTCCCTGGGCGAATCCGCTCCGACCGACATCCCTTACGATCAGTTCATCGAGCGCTACATCGTTCCCAACGATTCCAAGGACCGCGGTGCCTACACGGTCGGCCAGAGCCAGGCCTACGGCCAGGTGACCATCAACTGCGGCTGCTACGTCCTGGGCGAGAACATCCTGCTGTTCGTTCCCGATGCTGCCGCCGATCAGGCTACCGGCATTGCCCTGACCGATATCCTGGCCCGTCTCGGCATCGAGTACACCGCCATCAACGTCATCTGCTCCGACGGCTTCAGCGAGACGATCGACGCGGCCGATCTGGCTGAGGTCAAGATCTATCACGTCGGTGAAAACGTCGACGTGGACTCCGTCCTGTACGCCGGCTACACCCTGGCCGATGCGGTCACGATCGAGATCATTAAATAATCTCCCGACAACAGGGAAGGGGCGGAGTCTGTTCTCCGCCCTTTCTCCGTTTCATCGGAAGAACTGTGTGAGGAATGAGAAAGGAAGGTTACGAATGAAAAAAACGATTTCTCTGCTCCTTGTCCTCTGCCTGATCCTGGCGACGGCCGCCTGCGGCAAAGAACCGGCGGAAACGACGCCGGCCGCGCAGCCCGGCACCACCCAGGCCCAGGAGGCCACCCAGCCGCCGGAAACGCAGCCTCAGCCTACGGAACCCAGCCCGGCCTTTGAAGGCGATACCTACATGACCGGCGCCGTGGGCAAAAACGGCGCGGCGGCCTGCGCCTCCAGCCTGGCCTCGGATATCGCGGTGCAGATCATGGAAAAGGGCGGCAACGCTATCGACGCGGCCGTGGCCATGATCTACGCGGTGGGCCTTTTGGAACCGGCGGCCTCCGGTATCGGCGGAGCCGGCCAGATGGTGATCTACCTGGCGGAGACCAACGAGTACGTTTCGATCGAATATATGACGCAGGCGCCCGGTGCGGCCTGGCCCGGCGTTCTGGACGTTTCCACCTCCAGCACCCCGCCCTCCGTGGAAGCCATCGCCATCCCCGGCGTGGTGCACGGCACCTTAACGGCGCTGGAAAAATACGGCACTATGAGCGCAGCCGAAGTCCTGCAGCCGGTCATCGACCTGGCGCGGAACGGCTTCCCCTGCTCCGAGCGCTGGAACACCAACATCGAAGGCCGTCTGGACAACCTGAAGGCCTACGAATACAGCCTGAACCTGTACACGGACGAAGGCTTCATGTACGAGGTCGGGGACACCATCAAGAATCCGGATCTGGCGGATACGCTGGAATTCATCGCGAAGGAAGGCATCAAGGGCTTCTACGACAGCGAATTCACGGACAAGATGGTCAACTATATCAGGGGGATCGGCGGCGTGCTGACGCACGAGGACTTCGCAAACTACACCTCCGTGATGCGGGACCCCATCTCCACGACCTACCAGGGCTACACGGTCTATACGACAGGCGGCCCGTCCAACGGCGGCGTGGCCCTGCTGGAAGCGCTGA